>Ga0256835_1000143_pt1 | contig 57755 bp, 48 predicted proteins | sample PIR30metaG_FD_185972 | JGI IMG/M metagenome (GOLD analysis project Ga0256835, IMG submission 185972) | Hydrothermal vent microbial communities from East Pacific Rise, Pacific Ocean - PIR-30 | ecosystem: Environmental > Aquatic > Marine > Hydrothermal vents | place: Pacific Ocean: East Pacific...
CCTGCGCAGACCGGTGGCCGGGTTGTTTGCCCTGGATATGAGTATGACCAGGGAGGACACCGCGGGGAGGCAGAGGCTCGTGCTGAAGCATGGAGAACTGGAGGCGGGAGGAGCCGGTTGGAGGGGAGACGAAAACGGCTATGCCATATGGAACGCCTGGACTCCGGGTTCTTCCATGGTCAGGATGGCTTTCGCGCATTTCCACCGGGGCGGAAGGTACTGGGAGGCTGCGGCGACGCACAATGCCGCTATCGGTGCTTCGCGGGTGACGGCGGCAGCTGCATTTTCCCTGGAGGATGATACGTCAGGGACGTTTCAGGGGCATTTGAAGGTGGAGATTCCGTTGCCGGGTATGATGCTGATTGCAAGGGGAGATGTGCTCCATGACGACGACCCGTGGAAACCGGGTTATACCGCGGGATTGACGGCGCATCCGGGTTTCCTGAGAATGCAGGGAGGGATGGTCATGCCGCCGGGGGAAGATGCCGGTGTTTTCGCGACGGTGGGAGCCGGTCCCATCGACGCTTTTCTTTTTTCGGCGACGGATTCGACCTCCTGGGGGGTGGAGGCTTCCTCGTCAGGTAGACTGGGCAGGGCCGGAGCCGGTGTGTTCCTGACCGGTGACACCCTTGATTTTACCGGGAACTTCCTCCCATCGGTTCCGTGGGGAGAAGAAGGACGTATTCATGGGGGAGTTTCGTGTAACATGCGCCGCAGCGGAGATTACCTCTCGGGAACGCTGGATATCATATCGGTGTTTACACTTGAGAGCTTTGCTTTCATCTTTGCAATCGAAGATGCGGTTGATGACTTGAGAAGTTATTCCTTCGGCGTGACCTGGGCCTTCGAGGACAATGTTCCCGTCCCGGAGGAAAGGGAGGAAAGGTGACGATGATTACCGTACCCGGCGAAGGCGGGGATGAAAATGTAAAAGTGGCCGTGCTGGTATCGGGAAGAGGTTCGAATTTCGAAGCTCTCTGCAGGGAAGAGACCGGTAGGGGAGTCGTATCGCTGCTGATAACAGACAACCCGAATGCTCCGGCTCTTGAAAAGGCGGGGAAACTGGGCGTTGAGGGTATGTACCTTTTCCCGGGAGAGTATAGGACCAGATTCGACCCGGTACACGAGGAACGCTGGGCGGCTGCGATGAAGGAGAGGGGAATCGGGCTGGTCTGCCTGGCGGGACTCATGAGAATTCTGAAGGGGCCCATACTCAGGGAATTCAGTGGATCCGTAATGAACATTCATCCCTCGCTGCTGCCGTCGTTTCCGGGGCTGGATGCGCAAGGTCAGGCCCTGGAATACGGAGTCAAGGTGACCGGTTGCACGGTTCATTACGTGGATGAAGGGGTAGACACGGGTCCCGTGATACTCCAGCGTACGGTTCCGGTATTCGACGACGACGACAGGGAAAGCCTGTCGGCAAGGATACTGGAGCAGGAACACGTTGCTTATCCCATGGCGGTGAAATTGCATTGCGCGGGAAGACTTTCCGTAAAAGGACGGAAGGTCGTTACGAGTCCGGCGGAACGTAGCGCCGGCGGAATTCTGCTGGCATCGAATGAAGAGGAATTGTAGATGCTCGGTCTCGTAATTTGGGCGATGATTTTTTCGACTGCCGAGGATCCCGCTGTCGAGGCCTTCCCGTTCAACCTGGAAATCGACGGCGATCCCTTGCCCGAGAATCGGATGGCCTTCGTGGTAATGCCCGGTGATTCGGTTTCCTTCTCTCTTGGAGGCCGCGAGTGCGAATGGGTTGTGGATGCCGGAAATCCCGAAAGAGGATGCGGTGATTCTTTCGACTGGAGAGCTCCACGGAGCCACGGAATCTTCCACATGGATGTCACGACGGGAGAAGACTGCATGAGTTATGCCGTCATTGTCCCCGTGGAGACATGCAGGTGGAGGACCACCTCGCTGAATTCTTTTCCCATAGGGTCGTATGGTGATGGTGACGGAATGGAGAAGAAACCGGATTATTTCGTGGAAATCCGCGCCGAGGACATGGGTACCAGGTTGACGACTCACCTGGCGGTATCGGATTTTCTATGTCACGTGGAAGGCGAGTTTCCCCAATACATGGCCCTGGACCTGAGACTGGCCGACAAAATGGAAGTGCTCCTCGATGCATTGAAGGAAGTCTACCCGAAAGCGACCGATGTGCATAGCATAAGCGGTTTCAGAACACCCGCATATAATGCGGCCATAGGCAACGAGACCAGGGAGAGCCTTCATCTTTACGGGCAGGCGGCTGATATATGGATAGAGGGATGGCCTCCCAACGATCTGATGGACGATATAGACAGGAATAAAAGAGTAGACGTTTATGACGGAGAGTACCTGGTGGAAATCGTTCGTACCCTGGAAGCCGAAGGGAGGGTGGTTACCGGCGGGGCCTCCGCATACAGGTGGATTCCTTCGCACGGTCCTTTCGTACATGTGGATATCAGGGGCAGCAGCGCCGTTTGGCCCACGAGGCGGACGTTGGTGAGTGACCCCGTGATTTGAACGGTATTTAATGAAATATCACGGTTTCCCCTTCGCAGTGCTTGTGAGCGTACTGGTAACGGCTTTGGGGATCAGTCTTTTCACCGTGGATCGGCTTTCCCGGCAACTGCTCCTTATCGGAACCGAATGCCGGCACTTGCAGTTGCAACTGGAGCAGGTTAAATCCGAACGAGACACGCTGGTCGGTCTGGTGAGGGCATTTTCAGGGAGGTGCGATTCTCTCGAAGATTTGAAGTGGAAACTGGATTCCCTGGCGGCGTACGCATCCATGATGGAACTCAGGAGCAACTACGTTGGATATTACCTGTTGATAGATACTTACCAGAACAGGTTCCACCTCAGGCGGAGACTATGGAACGGAACCGAACTGCTGGTAAGATCAGGGTATTGCGCTACCGGCAAGGGCTGGACCGCTAACGACAGTGGGCGGGTTTGGAATTTTTCCACTCCCAGGGGTTTGAGATATGTCGTCAAGAAGGATGAGAAGCCTTACTGGTACAGGCCTGACTGGTTCTGGGAGGAGATGGACATGGTTCCTCCCGAGCCCGACGAATTCATCGCGATCCCTGATACCCTGACATGGGAAGAGCAGATAGCGTTTTACAACGATTCGCTGGATGCCGCCCAGCGGTTGCTGGTCAAGAAGGTTCCGGGCGCGCTGGGTTCGTATAAACTGGACCTGGGAGGCGGAATCCTGATACACTACGGCGTGGGCCTGGGCAGAAACGTGAGTCATGGTTGCATACGGATAGGGAAATCGGACCTGGAAGCTCTTTACAGGGTTCTTCCCGTGGGGGCCCCGGTGGTGATATACTGAACGGGAGATCCGATCGGTGGAGAAAGGCGGTTCATAAGTGAACGAGGTCAAGGCCGGGGCTAAGGAAGATGCGGGCGTGACCCGTGGTGACGTTAGCGGCACCGGTGTCATCGCCGTGAATCTTGTGGCCGCCGTCGTGGCCCTTTTACTGGTGTCGGTGCTTTTTCGCTACGATACCGGAGTGGAAAGGGAACCTGAAATCATGCCGGCTGTGATCGATACGTCGGAATTGATGGAAACACGGGTTCTTCCGGAATCACTGCCGGAACCGGTATCGACTGTTCCGGGGCAATGGCTGCAGGCGAGGGGAGGACCCTGCGGCGACGTCGGGTCGGGGGAAGACGTGGTCTCTCCCTTCGAAATCCTCTGGCACGTGGAGTCGGAGAATCACAGGGAGTTTTTTTCTTCGCCGGCCTTGGTGGACGGCGTGCTTTATTTCGGTGGGAACGACGGTTACATGAGGGCGGTGGATGCTTCCGACGGTTCCGTGTTATGGTCTTTCGGAACGTCGTGCGGTATATGCGGAGAACCGGCGGTTGATTCAAACATGGTATTCTTCGGCGGCCAGGACGGGTACGTGTATGCCCTCGACCGGAACACCGGTATCCTTGCCTGGTCGGCCGGATTGGGATATCACGTTTTCGCTGATGTGGGGATAATGATCGACAGCCTGATTCTCTCGGGGAATTCCAGGGGAAAGATTTGCGCCCTCGCTCGGGATGACGGAGAACCGGTATGGAGCGCGAGCCTGGACGGAATAGTGTTGGGTCCGGCCGTCGTCGGTTCTTTAGCGGTGTTTACGTCGGAATCCGGTGTGACGGCAGTTCTGGACGGAACCGGAAGCGTGCTCTGGAAGCTGAGGGGTCCCGGTCAGTCCTCACCGCCGTCGGCGGACGGTGAAGCCGTATACGTTGCGTATTCCGGAGGTGTGGTAAGGAAGTACGACCTCCTGGACGGAGCGGTGATCTGGGAGCGGGACGTAGTGGATACGCCGGGAAGGTGTGTACTGGCGAGGCCCGTGATCTCGGGAGGGAAGGTTTTCGTCGGAACCAACGATGCTACCATGGTTTGCCTCGACGCGGTCACGGGTGGAATCGCCTGGGTGCAGCGGTTCGAGAACTGGGTCCAGCTTCCGCCGGCTATCGGCGAACGTTTCCTGTACGTTGCCTGTGATGACCGGGAATTGCACGTGCTGGACGGATATACCGGAGAAAAGGTGGATTCGCTGGATATGGGTGGTTACGCGGGAACGGCACCGCTCCTGGCGGGAGGAACCCTGTATTTCGGGAACGCCTCCGGGGATTTCATGGCGGTTGCGGGAACTCCTCCCGTAGACAGCACGGCAGTCGCGGAAGACTCCACAATGATCGATAAGTCGGAAGGAGAGCGGATGTGAGCGCCGGAGCGATGCATGATGGTGTGAACGTCATCAGGTCGGGATACCTGCTGGTCGCCGGTCCGGTGAATTCCGGCAAGTCCGCCTTGCTTAATGCGTTGGTGGGTGTGAACATTTCTCCCTCGCACCGGTATCCCGGGGTAACGATGACGACGATAGCCGGCATACTGGATGAGGGTGACGTGCAGATTTGCGTGGTGGATACGCCTCCGCTGGAAAACGGAATATCCTGGATGGACAAGTGGAAGCCCGACGCCTATTGTCTTACTCTGAATTCCAGGAAACTGTCGGAGCAGATGAGTTCGCTTTGCGTGTCGAGATTCATGAACGAGGCCGGTGCAGCCCCGGTGATAGTCGTCCCCACTTTCGTGGATCATTTTCCGGCTTCCCTGCACGGCGCACTGGTCAACCAGGTTTTCACCGGTATGAACTGTAGCGGCATAGTCCCGGTATGTCCACTTTCGAACCAGGGGATAGACAAGCTTAAGAATGTGATCGCAGGCAGCCTGGAAGCCCGGTCCGGACCGATCTTTCCCAGGAAATGCCTGAGCCCGCATTCGGAGAGGTTCCTGGTGTCCGAGAGAATCAGGTATGGTCTGTTCCGTGTTCTGCCGGAGGAGATAGCGGCGACCACCGCGGTACAGGTGGAGGAGTTTTCGATCAGGGACGGGAAGAGGTACGTCAGGGCCAACCTCTACGTATCCCGCCATTCCAATAAGGGAGTGGTGATAGGCAAGAAGGGTTCCATGTTGCAGCAGATATCGGAAATCGCCACGAAGAGCGCTTCGTCCTTGATGGAAAGGCCGTTGTACCTGGATCTCTGGGTCAAGGTAAGGGAATCGTGGCCCGACAGGCCGACGGATCTGGCCGAGTTCGGTTACATCTCGTGACAAGGAGCATGGAAAACCTGAGTTGCAGGATAGAACTGGAGTCATTCGAGGGACCGCTGGACCTCCTGCTTTACCTGATAAAGCGTGACGAAATAGACATCTACGAGATACCTATGGCGCATGTGGCCGACCAGTATTGCCGATATATAAGGATGGCGGAGGAACTGGACCTGGATATCGCCGGCGAATACCTGGTTATGGCGGCGACGCTTACCAGGATGAAGAGCAGGGCACTGCTCCCGAGACACGGCTCCGCGGAGGAAGAAGCTGACCCCGGCGCCAGGCTCAGGCGTCAACTAATTCTTTACAGGACTTTCAGGGAAATAGCCGAGGAGTTCAGGAAAAACGAGGAGATATGGTCCGAGGTCTACATGTCCTGGGGGGAGCGGGAAAGGTGGTCGGAGGATGCCGGAGAGAGCATCCGGAAAGACCGGGGTTGCCTGATGGACCTATTGAAAGCGTTGAACGATTTGTCCCGCGAGGCTGACGAACCACCCTCCCAGGTCATACGTAGAACCACGATGACCACGGGCGAGTGCATATCCGTCCTTGCGAACAGGATACCTGAGGATTCGAAAGTCGATTTCTGGGAAGTCGTGGGGCCTGAGCCGGTTCCCGAGAAGGTGGTGTCCTATTTCGTCACGGTGTTGGAACTGGTTAAAAGAGGATGGATAAAGGTTCAACAGAGGTACCCGTTTTCGGACATAATACTGGAACGCACGGAAAGGTGGAGTGTTGATTCTCGATAGATTGGCCAGGGAGATCGAGGCCCTGCTGTTCGCCGCGGAATCGCCGCTGAGTATCGACAGGCTGTGCGGGTTGACCGGCAGTGGGGAAGATTCGATTCACCAGGCGCTGGACAGGGTGGACAGAGCCTTCAAGGAACAGCATCACGCGATAGGGGTCATAGAAGTGGCGGGCGGTTTCAGGATAGCCACCCTCCGGGAACTGGGTGATGTGGTTTCCAGGCTTTTTGAAGGAAGGAGGCCGGGCAAACTCTCCAGGGCGGCTTTGGAAACCCTGGCGGTCGTAGCTTACAGCCAGCCCTGTACCAGGATGACCGTCGAATCCATTCGTGGCGTGAACTGCGACAGCGCCGTAGGAACCCTGCTCGAACGGGAACTCATCAGGATTTCAGGCAGAATGGAAACACCGGGACGTCCCCTTCTTTATTCCACCACGGATAAATTCCTGGAGTATTTCGGTCTTTCCAGCCTGGATCACCTTCCAAGACACGAGGAAATAGCCGAACTGCTCTCGGCCGGTCCCTCCGAACTGGAAGAAAGAGACCTGTTCGGGAACAAGGGGAAGACCGGACCTTGAGACTGAACAGGTTTCTCGCACGGGCCGGAACGGCTTCCCGGAGAAAAAGCGACGACCTGATAAGACGCGGTCTGGTCAGGGTGAACGGAATCCCCGTTACGGAACCCGGTTTCAGGGTGGGGATTAATGACAGGGTCACCTTCAGGAATAAGGTGATAAAACTCCCTCCCCAGGTAACTGCCGTTCTGAACAAGCCCGTGGGATACGAGACGACCTTTGCCGTCGGAGGCAAAATCAGGACCGTGGCGGAGTTAATGGTAGGTATGCCTCCGGGGGTGGTTCCGGTAGGCCGCCTGGACGTTAACACGGGAGGACTCCTGCTCCTGAGCAACGACGGGGAACTGGTGAACAGATTGACTCACCCGTCCTGGGGCGTGGAACGGAAATACGTGATCCGCCTCGCCTCTCCTCCGACCCGGGAGGAATTGCTCAGAATGAGAAAGGGGGCTGAAATAGCTCCCGGCGAGTTTTCCAAACCCATTTCGGTGCGCAGAACGGGAGACAGGACTATTGCCGTGGTGCTTAGCACCGGCAGGCACCGCGAGGTCAGACGGTTGTGCAGCGCGTGCGGAATCCGCGTATTCTCCCTGGAAAGAACACGGTACGGTCCGATAACCCTCTCAGGTGTAAAGAGGGGCGCCTATCGCATCCTGGACCGGTTGGAATTGGCCGCCTTACGGAAGTCGGCCGGATTGGACGCCTCGAAGGTACCTTGACTCGAACCACATACGGTGGAATATTCCCGACCAATTCCAACGAAAGGGTGTGACCTTGCCTGACTAGAATCATTGCCATAGACGGGCCCGCCGCTTCCGGCAAAAGTACGACGGCCAAGCTGGCGGCGGAAAGATTGGGCTTTTCATATCTCGACACGGGGGCCATGTACAGGGCCGCCGCCCTCCTGCTTTCCAGGGAGGGAATCCCATTCGAAGATCCGAATTTGGCGGCGTCCATCGTCAGGCGTCATTCCATAGACATGGACGGAGTCCGCGTGTTCCTGGACGGGGAAGACGTATCCGGCCTGATAAGAACTCCGGAGATCGCCGAGGCGGCAAGCAGGATATCTTCCGGGGCACCGCTTCGCAGGGTAATGGTTTCATTGCAAAGATCCTTCGGCGAGAAGCACGATACGGTCGCGGAAGGCAGGGACATGGGCACGGTTGTGTTTCCCGATGCGGACCTTAAAGTCTACGTGGTGGCCGATGTAGCCATAAGGGTCGTGAGACGATGGCTCGAGTTGAAAAGAAAAGGCGATAAGCCTGATTTCGACGCGCTGCTCAGGTCCCAGTTGATAAGGGATCGCAGAGACAGGGACAGGAAAGACAGCCCGCTCAGAATGGCTCCCGGTGCCGTAATGCTGGATTCGACCCTGATGACTATACGGGAACAGACCGACGAAGTGATCAGGCTTTTCAGGGAGCGTGTCGGATGATGCCCATGACGGCCGCGGTGAGAGCCAGGATTCAATACTACGGCAGGAAAGTCTGGCATACCCTGTTCGGCCTCAGGGTGACTGGAGCGGAAAGGGTTCCCAGGAAGGGGGGGGTGATTATAGCCTGCAATCACATCTCCGAACTCGATCCTCCGGTATTGGGGTGTGCCGTGCCCAGGACGGTGGCCTTCATGGCGAAAATGGAACTCTTCGGGAAGAGATTTTCCGCTTATTTCCTGGAGAAACTCAATACCTTTCCCGTAAACAGGTCCGGAGTTGATACCGGAGCGATACGGCTTGCGCTGGATCTGCTGAACAGGGGGGAGGCGGTGGTGATCTTCCCCGAGGGCACCAGAAGCAGGGACGGCAGGCTTCTGCCCGTCAAGGCCGGGGTGGGTCTGGTCGCCGCTTCGGCGGGAGTACCGGTACTGCCGGCGTTCATCTGGGGCACCGACGAAGCGGGCCCGGCGTTTACTCGGAGGGGAAGAAATTTTTCGGTTACCTTCGGAAAAATCATGCCTTCCGAAACCATATCCATGATAAAGGCTGAAAGAGGTGGAAGAGCGGTTGCGGAAGAAATCATGTCGGCAATAGAGAAGACGGGCCGTGAGGCCGGATTGTACGTATGAACGAATGGAGGACAAGTGCCTGAGAAAGACGAACTCGTAGTCGGATTGACCCCCGAGGAGATAGAGGCCATAGAGGGGCAGGATTATTCAAAGAAGCAAAGAGAAGAACTGGAGAGCCGGTACCTGGAGAACATAGGTTCGGATAAGATAAGACCCGGGGCCATCGTGAGCGGAACGATACTCAGGAAAGTGGGTAACGAGGTCATCGTAGATATCGGTTACAAAAGCGAGGGCATAATACCTATAAACGAGTTCGGGAAAGATGAGGAAATAGTTCCCGGACAGACGGTGGACGTCCTGATAGAAACTCTGGAAGACCAGGACGGAAGGGTTTCCGTATCCAAGGAAAAGGCGCATTTCCACAAGGTCTGGAAGGACATAAAGGAAGCCTACGATACCGGCTCGGAAATAAAGGGTACCATAGTCAGGAGAATAAAGGGTGGGCTTAAGGTAAGGATAATGGGAGTCGAAGCTTTCCTGCCCGGTTCCCAGGTGGACCTTCGCCAGGTTCCCAATCTGGAACAGTTCATAGGCAAGGAATTCGATTTCCGGGTGATAAAGCTCAACAAGAGGCGTCGCAACATTGTGGTCAGCAGGCGTCAGGTTCTCGAAGAGGCCAGGGCCGAACAGAAGGAAGCTCTTATCAAGGAACTGGAAGAGGAGCAGGTACGCAAGGGAGTGGTCAAGAATATAACGGACTTCGGAGTGTTCGTGGACCTCGGCGGCATAGACGGTCTTCTCCACATAACGGACATGAGTTGGGGCAGGGTCCGTCATCCTTCCAACATGTTTTCCATTGGAGACGAGATAGAGGTCAAGATACTGAAGTTCGACAAGGAACGCGAACGAATATCATTGGGATATAAGCAGTTACAGCCTTTCCCCTGGGACGGGGTATCGGAGAGGTATCCCGTAGGTTCCATTACGAAAGGTAAGGTCGCCAGCATCACGGACTACGGCGCCTTCGTGGAACTGGAACCCGGAGTGGAAGGGCTTGTCCACATATCCGAAATGTCCTGGACAAAGCACATCAGGCATCCTTCCAAGGTACTCAGCGTAGGTGACGAGATAGAGGTCATGGTGCTTAACGTTGACGAAGAGGAAAAGAAGATATCCCTGGGCTTGAAGCAGACCCTGGACAATCCCTGGGATTCCATAGAGGAGAGGTATCCCGTCGGCACGGAAATAGAAGGCAAGATAAGGAACCTTACCTCTTTCGGAGCATTCGTGGAGATAGAAGAAGGTATAGACGGTCTTGTGCATATCAGTGACATGAGTTGGACCAGGAGAATCAATCATCCTTCGGAGATCTTGAAAAAGGGTGAAGTTGTGAAAGTGGTGGTTCTCAACATAGACGTGGAGAACAATCGCATCTCCCTGGGACTTAAGCAAACGCAGGAAAATCCCTGGGACAACATGGAGGAGCGTTACCCCGTAGGAAAGGACGCGAAAGGCGAGGTGGTCCAACTCTTGGACAGGGGCGTCGTGGTGCGTATAGACAACGAACTGGAAGGTTTCGTTCCCCAGAGCCAGTTGGGCTGGGAGGATCTGGAAGATCCTGCTAAAGTCATAAGAGTAGGTGATGAACTTCCCCTCAGGGTCATCGAACTGGAGACATCCAGCAGGCGCATAGTACTCAGCGTGAGAAGTTACTTCAACGGCAGGCCCATGGAAGAACTCCAGGCCTTCAGGGAGAGCCTGGAAAATCGTCCGGATCTGCCACCTGAACCCGGAGAGCTTATCGAGGCCGGCGACACCGAGCCCGACGAAACCGCCGTGGATGATGCCGGGCGGACCGAGCCCGACGAAACCGCCGGTTCCGCCGATGTCGAGGCGGAGGATGAGCCCCGGGAGCGGTGCTGTGACGAAGTGGATGACGAAGGATCCGGCGAAACCCGGGACGACAGCGCCACCTCCGACGACGAGACCTCCGGAGACGGAAAAGAAACCGTGGAGGATGAAGAGAAAGAGTAAGCGCCGGGAGCGGGAGAAGAGCATGGGCGGAAGGATTGAGCATCGCCTTCCGCCCGGTGCTTCCGAAAGCAATGCCGGGAGAATATGGGGGTACACTCTGGGATGCAGGTTGAACAGCTACGAGACGGAGGCCCTTCTGGAGGAGTTTTGTCGTAGGTGCGGCATGGAGAGGACTTCCGATCCCGGGAAAGCCGATATCGTGCTGGTTAACACCTGTGCCGTTACCGGTAGAAGTACCGCCAGGTCCAGAAAAACAGTGAGGGCCCTGCTAAAGAATACCGGGGCACTGGTGGTGGCTACGGGATGCGTTGTGCAGGTGATTCCCTCTGAATTCGAAGGTTATGACGTGCTCCTGGTTCCCAACACCGCCAAGGCTTCATTGGTGGATATCGTCTGCGGCGAGATGGGTATCGAATCCCCTGAAGCGCCCCATTCCGCGGAAGGATTGATATTTCCGGCGATCGCCCCGGAGAGGATGTCGCGCACCAGGGCTTCCCTGAAGATCCAGGACGGCTGTGACAACAGGTGTTCTTATTGCATAGTTCCCCTCGCCAGGGGAGATTCCAGGAGTCAGCCCCGTGAGGTGGTGATCGCCCAGGCGGAAACCTTGGCCGGTGCGGGGTTCAGGGAGATACTTCTTACCGGAGTGGACCTGGTCGGATACGGAAAAGACCTGTATGGCGAAACATACGGCCTTCCGGAATTGGTAAGGGAACTGCTCGGGATAGGTGGGTTCAGGATTCGCCTGAGTTCCATGGAACCCATGGGATTAAGGCGTGAAATGCTTGCCAGTCTCGCGTATCCGGGTGTATGCAGACATCTGCACATTCCGGTGCAGAGCGGCTCGGACAGGATTCTTGAGGAAATGGGAAGGAAGTACACGGCTAAAGATATAAGCGGGCTTTTCGACGTAGCGATGGATCTGTTTCCGGGAATAGGTATAGGTTCCGACGTGATAGTCGGTTATCCCGGTGAAACGGAAGAAGATTTCACAATGACGATGGAATTGATTTCACATCCCGCAGTGACTTATCTCCATGTATTTCCGTTTTCTCCACGGCCGGGAACTCCGGCGGCCGGATTCAGGGATTCGATGGTTCACCCGGAAACGGTGACCCGGAGAGCAAGGGTCCTGAGGGCGCTTTCCATGAAGAAGAGGCGCGTATTCAGGGAATCCCAGCTTGGCACGGAGGCCCTTGTGCTGGTCGAATCCCGTAAAGATGAAGATACCGGTCGATTGATAGGCATGACGGATAATTACATACCTGTTATCGCTCCGGAAGGTGCCGAGGAAGGTGATCTCCTGGAGATGACACTTGGTATGGAGAACGTATGCTGGGACAGGAGGTGAGCTTGGGTTCGCTTCTTATAGGAATAACCGGAAACAGTGGTTGCGGCCAGACCACGGCGGCGGAATTCCTGGCGGACCATGCCACCGTTTGTTTTCTTGATGAACTGGGACACAGGCTTCTCGGCAAGGAATACGTGAGGAAGGAACTGGCGAGCGCGTTCGGGAATCCGGAGATCGTATCGATGTCCGGAGAGGAGGTCAGGAAGTACCTGTCGAACCTCGTTTTTGATAATCCGAAATTGATGGAGCGGTTGAACGTCGTGGTTCATCCCCGGATGGCGCGATGGGTAAGAAATGCCGCTGCAGCCTTGAGGAAACGGGAAGGGATATGGATTTTAGAAGGTGCCCTTCTGTTCGAACTGGCTCTGGGAGATGTTTTCGACGAGACTGTGTTGATAAGAGATTCTCTGGAAAGATGCGCCGAAAGATTGGTGTTGCGTGACGGAATAAATGAAGAAGATGCGAAGAAACGGTGGAACTTCCAGCTCGCCCTGGAAGAGAAGGCGTCCATGGCCGGAACGGTAGTGGATAACAATGGTGACCTGGAGTACTTGAAGCGCAAAATCGTTGGTATATTCCAGGAAATAAGCAAACGACACCTCGACTGACAAGGAATCGGGAGACGGCATGGCTCACAGAACCAGGAAAAGACTGACCAAGACCGAACTGAAGAAGGATCCCATAAACGAAGCGCTGCTGAAAGGAATGGCCTACCTGCAGGAACACTTGAAGCAGTTCGTGGTGGGTGGAGTGCTATTCATTATCGGTGTTCTTGTGGTGCAATCACTCATAGCCGACGCAAGGAAGCAGAATGATGAGTGTACCGCCAGGTATTTCCTCGCGTTCCAGCTTTACCAGGCTGGAATGGATGAACTGGTTCGATACGGTGACGTGCAGGGTTCCATGGGACACATGCAGATGGCGCGGAGCATCGCCGGTGAGAATTACAGGACGTTTCCCGGGAAGACCGCCGGCAGGAGATCACTCATCCTGGCTTCCAAGATAGGAATCATGCTCAGGCTGGAGAATGAGGTCATACCTGAGTTGCAGTCACTGCTTGCCTCGGATCCCGGGGAAGAACTCAAAAATTCAGCGATGCTGCACCTTGCCGTGGCCCTGGAGAATCGTGGCGGAGGCAACGACCTGCAGGCGGCCAGGGAGCTGTACTCAAGTATTCTCGAAAGAGTTCCCGAAAAATCCATACCGGCGTGGGAATCATACTCCGGGCTTTCGAGGATAGACTATGCCGAGGGTGATTACAATGGGGCCAGGGAGAACCTGGAATCAGCTCTTTCGATAATTTCCGATACTACCAGGTACGTAAGGTATCAACTCTCCAGGATAGACATGGCGTCGGGACCCAGGTAGGAAATTCAGCGGGAGACTCATCGGTGATGAGGTGGGTGGAGCAAGGGGTTTCTTGGTTGGAACTACGCGACTTTACATAATATCTCTTATCGGACATTATATACTTGCAAAAATCTTAGCGTTGGTACACGCATCTTTTCTTCTTATGGCAACTTTTACCTATTACGTGATTTTCCGTAGAACGGCAAAAAGAACGCGGGAACTATCAGGGAAACCAGCATTCCAAGAGAAGCCGACTGGGGAATCATCTTGCTGCCCAGAATAGCGAAAAGGATGATGCAGGTGGCCAGCCCCATGATCGAGGCGGTCAGCGCCCCGCCTTTTCCCATCCGCTCGGTAAAGAGTCCCCATATAAAAGGACCGAGAAAAACGGAAGCTATGGCGCCCCAGGATATGGAGAGAATCGTTACGATGACGTCGGGCTTGGTCCAGGCCAGGATCATGGACAGGAAGATGAAAAATGCGCTGCTGATCCTGCCGAGAATGGTGAGCGTTCGATCAGAGGCGTTTTTCCTGATGAATCCGTGGAAAAAATCCTTGGTGACGGTGGAACTGGAAACCAGAACGAGGGACGCCAGGGTGGACATGGAAGCGGACAGGACCAGAAGGAGAACCACTGCGGTGAGGGTTGCCGGGACCACGTTGGTGAGAAGTTCGGGTATGAGGGCATCGAAAATCGGTCTCCCCGCCTGGTCGAAAGCGCCGGGGGTAGTTTCCGGAGAGAGAAATATCCTTGTGAGGGCGCCGGTGAAGTAGGCTATGGATGTTACGATCAAGGCGAAAACGGTGGATGCCACGGTGCCGATTCTCACGGATCTTTTGTCCTTCACTGCGTAGAATTTCTGGAGAAGCTGGGGCATGGCGAAAGGAGCTACGCTGGTCAGGAACACGAGGGATATGAGCGGCAAGAGTCCCGGAGGTCCCACAGGAGCAACGAGGCGGGCGTCGACGGACCGGAGTGAATCGATAATTCCACGTAACCCCCCACCCTGCTTAAGATTGAACCAGAGCAGCAAGAGCACGCCTATGGTCATTATTATACCGAAAATGACGTCAATCAGGGCTATGGACCTGTATCCCCCCAAGATCAGGTAGACACCGGTAAAAACTCCCATGAAGAGTAATATCCAGGTGTAATCTATGCCGAATGTGGATTCGAAGAGGTAGCTGAGTCCCATGAAAACGGCGGCGGTGTAGGGAATGAAGAAAACAAAGATCGCAAGGGCCGAATATCCCTTGAAGAAAGGACTGGAATAACGTGCCTCGAGGAACTCGGGCATGGTTTGTACACCATATTTTTTAGTGGATTCCTTTATTCTTTCGCCCAGGAGTAGCCAGACCCCAAGAGTACCAATAAGGGTGTTACCCAGGGCGACCCAGAGGGCGGAAAGTCCGAATCCCCAGCCCAGCTTTCCCGCGAACCCGATGAGCAGGACGGCGGAAAAGTAGGCGGTGCCGTAAGAGAAAGCGGTCATCCATGGACCTATCGTTCCTCCACCGAGAAGAAAATCATTGTAGGAAGAAGTCTTGCGGAATCCCTTGAGACCCACGAAGACGATAAGAACAGCGTAGAGCGTTACTGCTGCTATGTTTATGAGCATGAGGAAATACCCCTTACAATGAAAACATTACTGTTGCATGATGTATACGGGTGAATATAGGAATGAAACGACAACGTGCCAGTCCCGTCAGTCGCGGCGAAGTTCCCTTTCCAACTCCGTAAGAAGTTCGAGTGTCTTCTTTTTAAGTTTCTCTAAGTGTTTTTCGCTGGTATGTCCGCCCGAGAGTTCCAGTTCAAGGTCCTTCCAGAGTCTTAAAATCCTCCTCGACAGCAAAGGATCGACCTCCCTCCTGTCGAGTGCCTCGTCCAGGAGGTCCGGACCGAGGGGTGTCCTGGAACCCATGAGCATCGTTGAAAGACGTTCTTCGAAAGCAGTGAGAAGTTCTTCGATGTCAACCGCTTCCCATGGTTCAGGGGATTCATTCACCATATTTCGGTTTCGAGTCGTAAACAGGATGAAAGCGGCTACGAGCAGAACGCCCGATATTATTAAGAGAATAAGATGGGTTGAATTGCCGTCGTTCTCGTCGCCGTAAATTTCCACGTGATCCGCGTTAGGCGGATACACCGAAAGAGTACAGGCCGGAATGACTGACTGGTGATACTCCAAAGTTACCGGATCGAACCACGCGATGCTGTCCGGGCCTACTATCACGGTTCCGCTGTCCGTAGGTTCGACGAAGACGGTCCATGTCCTGCGTTCCCCTTCCTCTTTCGGTGGTAAATGCTGTAGGAGGTCGGCGGGCCCGGTGACGGTAAGGTCGGGAAGTTTCTCCAGGAAGGGATAGCCGGTGCCGGAAGCCGTAATGACAATGCATCGTTCGCCGGAGTGACTGTATCCTTTTTTGATTTCATTGATGGAGAATCTTACCTCTCCTATCACCCCGTCGAAGTTTGAAGGCTTGTCGTCTTCCGGGAAAGGATGGATGCAAACGCGAACGGTATCACAATCGACGTAGAATTCTTTCGGGGATCCGAACGGGAAAAACGGGTCCGGAACGGCGGCCCATCCCTTCAGAAGTGGAACGGTGAGGGTGCAGGGGAAGGCCGGAGTTACTTCCAGGGTAAAAAGACGGTTTTTGTAGATGCCGTCCTTATTTCTATAGGCGAGTTGGTGGGTCTGTTCTTTTATATTGGAGTTTGCATAGCCGGACGGAATAATGTTAAAATCGCGTAATTCGACGTTGCGCAACGGAGAACACAAGTAATAGTCCACTTCGAACGTCATGCCGGGAAAGATGTTTTGCGAAGTGTCCGGTACTATCTCGAACCATGCTAAGGCTCTTTCCTCCCCATGCCTGTGCCTCCCCCCTGGGCGGTTCCCGGCATCAGGGGCGCTTCCCGGGGAACCCGTGGCGGTGACGGTGAATTCGGGAGAGGTGTATATGACATTCTCTCCGGCCATGAGACTGAGAGGCCCCACGGTAAAAGTTCCGGGAAATCCGGCGACGAAGGTGAGGGTAATGGATGTGGTTCCGGTCATCACCCTGCCTCCGGGAGTCATGACGGACCTGAAAGAAGTGGAGGAAATGGAACCGATGTAGTCGAGACCCCTGGAGTAAGCGGGGACGCAGTGCAGATTGGAGAATTCGGTGCCGTCCACGGTGATATTGCATTGGAAGGACTCTCCGACGGCAACCGTATCCGGTATTTCCACGGTCACTTCGGGAAGAGCAAGCCCCAGGATTATTCCCAGCAGAATCGTTACCATGGAGGCCCCGATTGGTAGCCGCCGCTCCACCCTTGGGTGGAATCGGACGGAAGTGGAGTTTCTTCGCCCACGAGATCCAGGATGGCTCTTGCCTGCTCCGGGGTCAGCTCACCCACCCGGGGCGGCGGTGGTGGTTGAGGAGATTGGGATTGCCGGGTTTCCTCGTCATCCTGACGGTTTCCGTTGTCCGCACCTGACTCATCACGAGATTCCTGGTCCTCTTGCTGCCCGCCGGCTTCATTCTCGTTCTGCTGTTCTTCCCCGCTCTTATCCTCTTCCTTCTCTTCTTCGCCTTCTCCTCCTCCCCCCCCTTCTTCTTCATCCTGGTTGGATTCATCTTCCGGCGGCTCATGATTCTCAAGCCAATTGAGACCGGCTTCCAGGGCCGTTATTTCGCTCGGAAGGGATTTTCCCTTTCCGATTATATCTTCAAGTTCCTGCACCGTTTTTTCCACTCCGCCGTAATCCTCGTTCTCTATGGCCAGGGCGAGACGGTTCAGTATGGATGCCGCCCGCAGGGTGTCCGCATTCACATCTTCCTCTTTTATACCGGCGAGAAGGGAGTCCGCATCGTCGAATCGTCCGTCCGCGAAGAGGGTCGCGGCCAGATTGTACGTTATACCACCGTTATGCGGCATCCTGGTATGGAGTTCTTCCAGGATTTCGGATGCACCGGCATAATCGCCTTCCAGCATCAGGGATACGGCTTCACGGGCGAGCTCGGAAGGACTCGTTCCGTGAAGGACCAACAGGAGCAACGGGAGAAGGTTCACTTCCCTCTCCTCTCCAGGATCATCGCAGCCGCGGCCAGCAGCAATGCCGCCGCCAGAGGATACTGGAACCTCCTGGCGGCCGTGGAACCTCCCGATGTCAGTTTCCTGTTGTGTGCCGAGATGTTTTCCAGTATCCTCCTCACCACGTCGGCCAGGTCTTCCGTTCCCGAGAGGTCCAGATAGACACCACCGGTTCCTGCGGCAAGAGTTTTCAGCGATTCTTTTTCCAGCTTGGTTTTCACAGTGTCGCCGTCGGCATTCAGCAGAACCCCTCCCCCTTCCAGGGGTACCGGTACCTCGATGGGGCCGCCCACTCCCACGGTGATAAGTTTCATTCCTCTTCCGGATGCCGCATCGACGGCGCTTTCCACGGCGTAGTCATGAAAACCGCCATCACTGAAAATCAGGCCCAGGTTAGCCTCCAGGTCCATATCCGGCAGGACGTCCGCCATGAGTTCCACCATGTCGGCCAGCCTGGTTCCCGGAGGCAGGTCGGATACTTCATCCGGTGTCCATGGAAGTCGTTCCAGTAGGAAATCCCTGTCCAGCGTCAGGGGTACGGCCAGCCTGGAAGAACCGGAGAAGAGAATCAGGGCCATTCTCACATCCGGAAGTTCGGAGGCAAGGCGGCAGATCTCCCCGGAAGCTCTGGCCAGCCGCGACGGCGCTTCGTCCATGGATGCCATGGAGCGTGAAACGTCGAGGGCGATCACCAGGTTCTTCCCTCCCGTATCCACCAGGGCTTCCGTGGTTCCCCATAACGGAGAGCCCGCAGCCAGTATCATCATCGCAATGGAGAAAGCCCATATGATCCTGGAAATTTTCCTCTCGGGAGGAGGATTGATCTTGACCCTGTCCCACAGAACCGGCCTTACGAAGGTTCGCAGGGCTTTCATTTCCTTTTTGTACCATGCTACCCTGGACCAGAGGTATAGAGGCACCAGGATGAGCAGGAGGAGGATGAACGGGTGTTCGAAGCTCATCATTCTCCCACCACCTTCAGCCGGCGGTAATAGAGTACCGAGGCTCCGAGTACGAGTATCATCCCCAGGACCAGGTAGGTCATGTATGAGTCCCTGTAAACGAAGAGTCCCTCTTCCGGCAGTGTGGATGCCTCCAGTGAATCGATGGAAGCGTAGACGCGTTGCAAGGCCTCAGGAGAGTCGGCGTCGAAGAGCATGCCCCCGTTAATCCTGGCTATGCTGTCCAGGGTGGCTCGGTCCACTCCGAGCCCCTCATCCCTGGATGGTGTTCCTATGGCCACCGTATAGACTTTGAGGCTGTCTCCGTGGATAACATGCACCGCCTTGGCTACGGTTATCGGGTCCACCTTTCCGGAAGTGTCTTCTCCGTCGGATATCAAAACTATCACCCTCCTGGAGGTCCTGGAGTAATCGAGTCCCCTGGCCGCGGCCGCCAGCCCGGCTCCTATGGCGGTTCCATCCGGTATACTTCCTCTTTTCGCTTTCGTAATGCAACGTTCCACCATGCCGTGATCGAACGTGGGAGGGCACAGGGTTCGTGGTTCCCCGGCGTAGATTACCAGGCCTAACCTGTCGTTGGGCCTTCCGCGTATGAATGCAAGGGCGGCATCCTTGGCGGCTTTCAGCCTGGTCGGATAGTAGTCATCCTGATCCATGCTTGAGGAAACATCCAGCGTGATGACTATATCCAACCCCTCTCCCGCCCTGGGAAGCCTTTCGAAACCTTTCCTGGGCCTTGCCAGGGCCACGCAGAGGAGGGCTATTCCAAGCCACAGGAGAAGCTCCGGGAGTCTTCGCACCGCGCCGCTGGGTGAGGGACCCGTATCAAAGGGTCCCGTGTAGGTTTGATATGCTTTTCGGCGTTTACCGGACAGGAAACGGACTGCCGCCATGATGACGGGGAAAAGGAGCAGGGCGATCGGAAACTGGAACTTCATTTTCCGTGCCAATCCTTCCTCAGGGAGATGAGTTTCTGGGTAAAGCGCCTGGCCCTTTCCCGTGAGCCCCCCCAATCGGCATACCTTTGGAGTATGATCTCCCGTACGAGTTCCTCGGCGTCATTCATGAACCTCATGCCGTCCTTATTCCCTTTTAGCTGTCTGCGGATCTGTGCCCAGGTCAGTGCATCGTTGGAAATCCCGAAACGCTCTTCAATGGTTTTTCTAAGAAGTTTTTCCAGCTCGCGGTAATATTCCGGCCACCTGCCTTCAGCGAAAGCGCTGGATTTCAGCAGCGCCTCGACTTCGTCCAGCGGTGATTCGGCTGCCGAGGCCGCCATAGAGGTCGAAGCTTTCATACTCTTTCTCCGCCTCAAGAAGTAGATGAGGAACAGTGCGGCCAGCAATGCAGCTGCGGAGATCACCGGAATGAGATTCATGGCCGGAGGCCCACCCCATTGCTTCCAGAAACAATGGTTCTCAAGATAGTCTTCCGGCAGCCCGGGAGGTATATCCATCGAAACCGGAGCCGGAAACAAGGGTAATGTCCAGGAGGTATCGGGCATGGTCCTCGGAACCACCAGGAGAGGAGCGGGAAAAACCGCCTGGGAATCCCCGGCCACGCCCGACATGGGAGGAAGGGATATGGTATCGGTGCGCAGCGGAATGATCACAACAGTGTCCCCGTGTTGTTCAAGTACCCTGAAACCTTCACCTTCTTCAAGAGGAGCCGGGGAGAAGTCCGGCGGCAGGTCGTAATCCACGGTCACGGGAAGTCCAAGGGGTGCCTGAACCGCCTCCGGTGCGTCATGGAGCAAGGACAGAAGGATGCAGAACAGTACGATCACCTTCGCCGTCTCCTCTTCCTTAGTTCAAAGAATCGCCTGAGAGGTATTTCCAGGTCGTCGGAAGTGGAAATGCTCACCAAGTCCAACATATTGTCGCGACAGAAGTCTTCTCTCTTCTTTTTAGACTCCACCACCTTGGCATGGAAATTTTTCCTCCACGATGAAGAGTTAGTATCCACGATTCTTTCCCTGCCGGTTTCCGGATCTCTGAACAGAACCTTACCCATCCTGGGCAGGTGCAGTTCACGAGGGTCGAAAACATGTATGCCAACCACGTCGTGCCTTCCGACTGCGGCACTCAGCAGTCTCGACTCCATCGGGAAATCGAAATCGCTCATTATGAAAAGAAGCGCCCTTCTCTTCAGTACCCTTCCCAGGTATGAAAGAGCGACGTCCAGGTTGGCGGGAGCCTGTCTTTCCGGAAGCTGGATAACCTTGCGTACCAGGGCCAGAGCGTGTTTTCTGCCCTTGGCCGGAGGTACGTAATCGTGGACGATGTCGGAGAAAGTCAGCATTCCCACCCTGTCGTTGCTTTCCGCGGCCGACAGTGCCAGTACGGCGGTGACTTCAGCCAACCTGTCGGCCTTGGTCAGGTTCAGGGAACCGAAACGCAGGCTTCCGGAAAGATCCACGAGCATGATGACCAGGAGTTCCCTCTCCTCGGTGAAAATCTTTACGAAGGGAGAACGGGTCCTGGCGAAGACGTTCCAGTCGATGGTCTTGGGATCGTCACCCTCAATGTAGGGTCTCAAGTCGGTAAACTCCATGCCCCGCCCTTTGAATGTAGAGCTGTAATCGCCGGATACCAGTTGAGAGACCAGTTTCCGCGTGGAAAGCTCTATCTTTTTAACTCTCTTGAAAAGCGAGTGGACGTTTTCCATGATTACCCGGCGCTACTTTACGTGAACCCCGTCGAGTACCCTGTCTATTACCTGCTCCACGTCTATTTCTTCGGCCTCGGCTTCGAAGGAAAGTATTATCCTGTGCCTCAGGACATCATGGGCTACTTCCTTGACGAGTTCCGGGTGGACGAAAGCCTGTCCGTCCATAAGCGCCCTGGCCCTGGAAGCCGAAAGAAGCGCAAGAGTTCCCCTGGGACTGGCGCCAACGGAAATCAGATCGCCGAGATCCCTGAGCCCGGATTGCCGGGGATGCCGCGTCGCGCCGATGAGCCTGACCATGTAGTCCATGACAGCCTCTTCCACTACTATGGATGACGCGAGTCTCTGAAGTTCGATGATCTTTTCAGGGGTTGTCACAGGTTTAATTACGGGAATCGGTTTGCCCCCGATTCTTTCCAGGATTTCAATTTCCTCGGACGAGGTGGGGTAATCCACCTTCAGCTTCATCATGAAACGGTCTATCTGGGCCTCCGGGAGAGGGTAGGTTCCTTCCTGCTCGATGGGGTTTTGAGTGGCCATTACGAAGAAAGGTTTGGGAAGCCTGTAAGTTTTTCCTCCGAAGGTGACCTGGAGTTCCTGCATAGCTTCGAGTAACGCGCTTTGAACCTTGGCGGGGGCCCTGTTTATTTCATCCGCAAGAAGGAACTGAGTGAAAACCGGGCCCTTCCTGGCGGAAAAAGTGTTCTTTTCGGGATTGAATATCATTGTTCCGGTAAGATCCGTGGGCAGGAGGTCCGGCGTGAACTGTATTCTCGAGAAGGACGCGTCTACGCATTTGGCCAGCGTTTTCGCCGCAAGGGTCTTCGCAAGACCGGGTACTCCCTCTATTATCACGTGACCGTTGCAGAGAAGGGCCGTAAGAAGACCGGTTCGTAACTCTTCCTGTCCGACGACAACGCGGGAAAAATTGGATTTTATCTGGTCGAGGGTTTCGATCGTCGCCGCTATCTTTCTTTCCAGATCTTCTATAAGTTCCCTAGGCATGGGAGATTCCTCCATATTTCCTCAATAGTTTCCTGGCTTTTTCGACATATTTCCTGATCAACTCTTCATACTCCGAAAGTGCCTCCCGGGTTCCAGCTTCGAACCTCATAACCAGCATGGGTTGTGTATTCGATGCCCTTACCAATCCCCAACCGTCTTGGAAGTCTATCCTTGCGCCGTCGGTGGTATCCACCGGATAACCGTCCTTTCGCAGGAGCTCTGTTACCGTTTCCACCAGTCTGAACTTGATAGGATCGCTGCACTCCTCGCGTATTTCCGGAGTGTTGTACAGTCTCGGAAGATCTTCCAGGTATTCATGGAGGGGTTTCTCTCCGTATGAAAGTATTTCCAGGAGGCGCAACGTGGCATAAAGTGCGTCATCGAACCCGTAGTACCTGTCTCTGAAGAATATATGTCCGCTCATCTCTCCGGCCAGGAGAGCGTTTTCCCTCCGCATGGTCTCTTTGATTATGGAATGGCCGGTGGGTGTCATGAGAGGCCTTCCCCCGGCTTTTTCCACTTCGCTGAAAAGAAGTTTAGATGCTTTGACCTCGGAGATCACGGTGGCGCCGGGATTGTCTTTCAGAAGCGCCCTTGCGAGGATGATGAGTACCCTGTCTCCCCACACCACTTCCCCCCTGTCGTCGATTACGCCTAGTCTGTCGGCGTCTCCGTCGAATGCGATTCCAACGTCGGCCTTTTCCTCGAGAACTTTTTTTCTCAGGGTATCCAGATTTTCCGGTACGGTGGGGTCCGGATGATGATTCGGGAAGTTACCATCCATTTCGCAGAAGACGGGAACGACCCTGCAACCCAACTTTTTCAGGATTTCCACGCTGGGATCTCCCCCGGTTCCATTACCCGCGTCCACCACCACATTCAATGATCGTGAGAAGGAAAATTCCTCCAGGAGACGTTTTATGTAGCGATTCCTGACGGAGATCCTTTTCACGCGTCCGGAGTCGTGGTTTCCGGAAGGAGTCCATGTCATTTCGCCTGCAGTGTCGCCGATTTCACGGATGGAGTCTCCATGCAGGGTATCCAATCCTTTCATGATCTTGAAACCGTTGTACTCCGACGGATTGTGGCTCCCGGTTATCATCACCGTGTAGGAGGGTTCGAGGGTGTGCGCCGCATAGTAGGTCATCGGGGTGGTCTGTATCCCCAGATCCAGCACCTCGGCACAACCGCCGGTCAGCAATCCTTCCGCCAGCCACTCGAAGAGTACGGTCCCCGATTTTCTGCAATCCCTGCCCACGGCCACGGTTTTACCATTGGCCGATTTGCCTATGACGAACCCGATTCCACGAACGACATCGGCCTCGAGTTCATCCGGAAAAGTTCCCCTTATGTCGTATTTTCTGAAAATATTTCCTGCTTTTTTCATTTCTCGTCACCCGTTTCGTCATTCCGCGCCAGCGGCAGCTCCATCGTATACGAATTGGATGAATCGTCGAAAGACAACCATCCTCCATATATACCTACGATTCTCCTTGCGAGTTCTATCCCCAGGGTCGACGGCTCGAATTCCGCATCGGTGGATCCCCTGCCCGTCATGGAAAGTCTTGCATTTCCTTCCTTGTTTACGAGCACCACATGAACCAGTGAATCGGATCTCATGGATCGCAGGAATTCGGAATAGACATTATCCAGAACCATCTTGAGATAATTTCCTCCTCCCCTGACCTTCACGTTTTCATTTACGGCCAGTGCGAGAGATATACCTTTTTCAAAAAATCTTTCATTCCATTCTTCCAGTGTTTGGAATAGCAACTCGTCGAGAAGTACGTACGGTTCCCCGTCACCGTTTTCTTTTCCCGTCTTTTCTTCACCGATTTCGTCCAGTTCGTCCATTACCTCAAGAAATTTCTCTATCTCGCCGATCATTGCGGTAAGTTTCGAGAGACGTTCCCTGGCGTCCTGAGGGGTACCTTCGCATCGGGATATCTCCAGCATCGTTTGTTTTACCGATTTCAGGATTTTTTTCATCGGACCCGAGATTCTGGACAGGGTTTCGGATTCCAGGGATTCGAGTTCGAGAAGCGCTCTTCTGAGCAGCGCTACGCTTTCGTTTCTTTCCCGTAGCTTTCTTTCCAGGCGGACCGTTTTTCTCCTGTAGGTTTCGAGGCCGACGAGCATGAGTGCCAGGGCGGCGTAGACCATGATTGCGGGCAGTTCAGTCATCTCAGTCCAGTTCCTCCAGTTCGTCGAGAATCACTACGCGCATGCCCGTACCGGCCGCTATGTCGGCCGGAGTAAAATCATCGATTGTCAACATGTTTCCGTTGAACATGATCGAGGGTAGATAAAGGGTTTCCATTGAGCTTTCATGTTCCTGCAGTGTTTTCAACAGGTCGGCGCCGGCTATGAGTCCGGCGACCCCGACTTGTTCTCCCAGGAATGAATTTTCCACGGGAACGACCCGGTAGCCGGTACCGGCCAGGGTATCGGCGATGAAAGGATGAGCCATTGTTCCCGTGCATACCAGACCCTCGCCGGCGAGATTGTCGCAGTTTACAGCCTGGAGTTCCGCGAGCATTCCGATACCGTTCTCACGAAGTGAACGGTTTCCGTAATAATCGATGGGTGGAATTTCCAGTCCGGCAAGGATGAATAACTCGTCGGAAGGATATACCCATCCTCCCTTTCCCGCATCCATGGCGATGCTTCTCCATTTTTCACACAGTTGGATCGCCAGTATGCTCTCCGCCTTCCCGGGACGCCTGATTTCGGCGAGTCCCTTTCTGTGTCTCGTCAAACCCACCGGCACCACTCCCACCGAGGTTACGCCTTCTATAGGAAAAAGTTCCGCCAGCGTTTCGTCCAGGTATTCTCCGTCATTGTAACCCGGTACCAGTACAATCTGGGTTTCGATTTCTATACAGGAATCGCTCAGGATTTCCAGAAACTCTATGACCGGTTCCTCCCGATTGGTGCCAAGCAATTCCCCTCGCAAGGCCGGATCGGTAGCGTGGACTGAGACATGTATGGGTGAAAGTCGTCTTTTAACGGCGTATTCGACGTCTTCCCGGGAAAGGGTGACGTACATGCCATGGAGAAAGGAATACCTTATATCATCATCCTTTATTCTCAGCGAGTTTCTCACATCGGGAGGAAGCTGTTCGACGAAACAGAATATGCACTTTCGCCTGCATCGCCTCGGCTCCTGACCTTCAAAAACAAAACCCCAGTCGGTACCGGGGGTCCTCCGAAGAGTCACTTTACGCCTCAACGGCCCTCTTGCGTAGGTAAGCTCTATTCTCGTCGATCGGGAATGAAAGACGAAATCCAGCCAATCATCCAGGGGATGGTTGTTGCATGAAGCGAGCCTGTCGGTTTTCCTGAGACCGGCCGAGGAAGCCGGTGAAGGAAAATCGATGTACCGGATTCCAAGCAATCACTACTCCAGTAAATTCTGGACTTTGACCATGTCAGGGTCCAGCTTGGCCGCCGCGGCCAGTTCCCTTTCAGCCTGTGAAAGTCGTCCCGTAGCCTTGTAGACTTCCGCTATGGCCAGGTGGAAACCCACTGCGGACTTGAGATTACCGGCAGCGATAGACAAACCTTTTCTGAAATGATCTTCGGCTTCGTCGTATCTCTCCAGATGAAGACAGCACCTTCCGAGCATTTCCCTGGCCTTCATACGGAAATCGGGACTATTCAGAACCTGCTCGAACTCGGTAAGAGCTTCTCTGTACAGTCCCATTTCCAGGTAGGCTATGCCGAGGTCGTAATGCGTATTGTAATCATCGATTGGAACTGCGTTTGCAATACCTTCTTTGAATTCCTTTATTATCAAGGCCAGGGCTTTAGCAGAGTTCTTATCGAATTTGCGATCGATATCGGCGAGTATCAAGGCGATATCGGTGTAATCCTCGCTGTCGGCCAGTCCGGGCCTTATACCTTCCATGAGGGTTCTTGCCATCTCGAAACTCGGGTCCACCGAAACCGCCTTTTCCAGGGCTGCTAGGGCCTCGTGCGGACTGTCGTTCAGAAGGTAGGCGACGGCGAGCCTGTAGAAAGCCCTGGCCTGGCCTTCCGTATCCATCGCCTTCCTGATTCGTACTATTTCTTTTGCCGCACTGAGTGACTCCGGACAGATATCGAGAACTCCCTCCAGAAGTTCGAACACCATGAACTCGCGCCCATTAGCCCGGTATATGGTGCATGCTCTCAGGTAGGCGTCTATGGCACCGTAGAAATCTCCCACCTCCAGCAAGAGATTTCCCAGTTCCACGTAACCCAGACCGTCGCCCCTGGATCGGTCCAGGTTACGTCTCATGTCCTCTACCTGCAAGGAGAGAGCTTCCTGGAGTTGGCGTTTGGAGACGAAATCCATGCTAACCAATATGTCGCCGAGTTTTCGGTGTGGTTCTTTCTCCTTCTGGATTTCCAGAGCCTTGAGGACGTCGGAAGCGTCCAGGAGGCCTTCCGCTATGAAGTATTCGCCGATTCTCTTGCGTTCCAGTGGACTGAATACGTCGTCGACATCTTCATAGGTATCACCCTTGTAAGGTTCGAGAAAATCTGATTCTTCGAATTCCAGTTCTTCAAGGGCGCTCGCCGGTATTTCCTCGGGTTCGGTTTCCATCTCTTTTGCCGGTTCCCGGGGAGGTTTGGTCTTTTCTTTCGCGGACTTCTTCTCTTTCTTTAAGGAGACTTCCCGGACTTCGATCTCCGGTTTTTCCGTTCTTCTCGGAAGTTTGGTCTTCTCTTGCCCGGCTTTCTCTTTAGCAGGCTTCTTTTCTTCCTTCAATGGAGCTTCTTTGGCTTCGGCCTTCGGTTCTTTCGTTTTTTTCGGGGGCTTGACCTTCTTTTTTGCGGATTTTTCTTCTTCCTTTAAGGGGGTTTCCGCAGTCTTGACCTCCGGTCTTTCCGTTTTTTTCGAAGGTTTGGATTTCTCTTCCCCGACCTTCTTTCCGAACCAGGCCTTCTTCTTTGCGGGCTTTTTTTCTTCCTTTAAGGGGGTTTCCGCAGTCTTGACCTCCGGTCTTTCCGTTTTTTTCGGAGGCTTGGTTTTCTCTTCCCCGGCCTTCTTCTCCTCCGGGGCAGGTTTCTCTACCTTGGGTTTCGTTTCTTTTTTCGGTTTTTTCAGAGTCGGAGGTTCGGGTTTATCCTCCCCGGTTTTTTTCACCGCCACCGATTCTTCCTTGACTTCAATATCTTTATTTTCTTTTCCGATCTTCTTTCTTCCAAACCGGAACTTTCTTTTTCGATGTATTTTTTCTTCCCCGGACTCGGATTTTTCCGAGATCGCTACTTTTTCCTCTTCCTCTTTTTCGGGTATTTCCGGTGGTTCTCCCGGTTTATTATCCTCCACCTTTTCCGATGCCGGTTCTTTCCTGGAATCAAACGTGCTTTCGGGCGCTTCCCCGGTGATTTTTTCAGCTTGCTTGTGCCCTGCTTTCGCCTTCTTCGAGTGAAGTTTGGCTTTCAGTTTCTTACTCATGCTTTCAAGCTGGTGCAGGGTGCCGAGACCTCTTTCTCTCGCCGTTTCGATAGCATTTTCCAGGGCCTCTTCGTTCTCCACAGCCACAGCTACCTTTGCGTAGCGGATCACCCACTTGGGCTCATCAGGCTCCAAACGCATCATTGCTTCGCAGGATTGGAGCACCGGGGGCTCCTTCAGGGATGGTTTGGATTTCAGGTACATCAGGTATTCCTGCCTGGCATCCTGCAGCTTTTCCTGCATTTCGAAGCTTTTGGCCTTGATGAAGTGAGCAAGAGCGTAAGTAGTATCGAACCGCAATGCTTTCCTGGCTACGGAAAGGGCGGCGGAATGAAGGCCTGCATTACAGTAATACATCCCGGCCTTGCCGAAGTGTTCCAGGGCCTTATCCTTGCGATCGAGTTTTATCAGGACGTCACCCATGGTGTTGTGCGTGGATGCTTCTTCGGGAGCGTCTTTGAGCATTTTGTTCAGAATTTTCTCGGCGCTTCCGTACTTACCTTCCTGTATCAGCTCCTGGACTCTACGTCTTTGCGCTATGTCTATCATCGATTTCCCTCAGGTTCCGTGAAAACCTCTCCCGAAACTATCAAGTGAGCAATATCTGGTATCGCCATGTGATATGCAATACCTCTGTAGTCATTCAGGTCCCATATGATCATGTCGGCGTCCATGCCCCGGGCGAGGGAACCTTTCCGGTGCTCGAGTCCAAGGGCTGCGGCGGAATTCAATGTGGCGGCGGTCAAGGCTTCCTCGACCGTGAAACCGCAGGCACACACGGCAAGGTTCACCATGAAGGGCATTGATTCGCAGTAGCAACTTCCCGGATTAAGATCCGTGGCTATTGCCACCGCCGCTCCCGCATCCAATAATTTTCTTCCATCGGGAAAATCTTTTCCCAGGAACAGAGCGGTTCCGGGCAGTAACGTGGCCACGGTATCGCTTGCGGCTATCCTGGAAACGTTTTCATCCGATATGGATAAAAGATGATCCGCACTCATGGCATTTACTTCCACAGCAACGGCTGCTCCCCCGGTATCGTGGAATTCGTCCGCATGGATTCTGACTCCGAAACCCATCTCGGCAGCCTTCGAGAGGTAACGCGCGGCCTGGTCCGGATCGAATACCCCCTTCTCGCAGAAAATATCCACGAAATCGGCCAGGTTCCTCTTCTTTATTTCAGGGAGAACCTCGCTGATAAGGAATTCGATGAAGTCGTCACTCCTGCCCCGGAATTCCTCGGGAATCTCGTGAGCGCCCAGGAAGGTTCTCCTGATGGTTTGAGGCCAGTTTTCCGCAAAGTTGGTTACGACATCGAGACATCTTGATTCGGTTTCCAGATCCAGACCGTATCCACTCTTGACTTCTACGGTGGTAGTACCGTAACGAAGCATGGTCAGCAGGTGTTTCCTCAGGGTTTCTTCCAGTTGTTCCCTGGAGGCCTTCCTGGTACGAGCCACGCTATTGAGGATTCCTCCTCCGGCTGCGGCGATTTCCTCGTAGTCGGCACCGGCAGCCCTCATCGCGAATTCATCCGCCCTGTCACCGTAGTACAACGGATGGGTGTGACAATCCACAAATCCCGGGGTAACCAGTCGACCTTCCAGATCCATAACCACGGTGGAATCCGTAAGCTTGACTACGTCATCCATGCCCTCGGGTTTTCCCAGGTACAGGATTTTTCCTTTCCCGGCAGCCACGCAGACATTCCTGGAGACGAGAAGCCTCTTTGCGTCCCCACGCCTTGCCGGTTTGCCGGAAGCGGCCGGAGTCGCCAGTTCACCTATATTTTCGAGTACCAGGTCGGCCTTGAGTCTCACGCTCATCAGGCCTGTTCGGGTATTACTGAAGCAACCTTTCTGCCGTGCAGGGTATGGAACTTAATGCGACCGTCCACCTTTGCGAAGAGGGTGTCGTCGCCGCCCTTGCCGACGTTTATACCCGGATGTATCCTGGTGCCGCGCTGGCGTAATATTATGGTTCCGGACGTGACCAGTTCGCCGGCGGCCGCCTTGAGCCCCAGTCTTCTGCCGGCGCTGTCCCGACCGTTTCTGGAGCTACTGGAAGATTTCTTATGTGCCATGCCAAAAACCTCTCAAGCCTGTAGCCTGTTTATCTCGTTACCGCGAGTCTTGTCGTCCATTCTGTTCCGGAACTCTTGAACACCACCGTGTATATGCCGGGTGGCAGAGGAGTACCGGAAGCGTCGGATACGTTCCAGTCGAACCCTGCGGTGCCCGGATCGGTCTGCCGGATTAAAACGGAGCGGCCGGTAATATCGTAAATCATGAGGGTACCTGCAAATCCGGTTTCCGGGAAAGTAAAGCTGCAGAAACCGGCAGTGGGATTAGGGTGTATCGAGAGTTCCCCGAACCATTCGCCCGGGTCGGGTTGAGCCGTTCCGGTCTGGTCAAGTACAAAACTCACCTCTACGCTTTTTTCAGTGCCGACCTCGACGTTTTCCACGATCTTGGAAACGTATCCGTCCGCGGAAACCTTGACGTCGTAATGACCCGCCAGCAGAGCCTTGTGGTAGTCGCCCAAAGTGACGTCGGTCCGACAGAACCTGAGTGGTTCGGAGTCGGCATCGGAGTTGTTGTGAATCCCTATTTCTATCATGGCGTCCAAGGGGTCGCCCGATCCGTTCTTAACCGTTCCCCATATTCCGTAGGTGCTGGCGGTCAGGATTTCCAGCATCGCCGCGAAATGGGCCTCCGCCACCCCGGGCCAATCGGAAGCGTGTTTCGTATCGTGTACTTCTATGGTATGGTCCACGGTACCGCACTCACCATAACTCCAGTCATTCACGTCGCCGTGCGTCTCATACCAGCTGGCTCCGGGATACGCGACCCAGAATTTGCCATTGAAGTAGCTGTCGATTTTAGAATCGGCCGCATAATCCAGAGCCTGGGTATGAATCAGTCCGGAATCTTGGGGAAGCGGGCTTTTGGTGTAGTTCCAGACCGTGTTGATGCACTTTTCTCCACCGTGCAGGGAAAGACCGGCTACGAACGGATTGATGAAATTCTTTATATCCGGCCAGTCCTGCATCGTAAGATCACGCAAGGCCTTGGTCTCTGGCTCTGAGAAGGCAGTGGAACCCCCGCCTTGTCCGGGACCCTCGTACGAGCAGTTACGGTTGAGGTCGACATCGTTTGCATTGGTTCTCTGATCGGCCACGTAACCGTCCGGGTTGAGGACCGGTATCACCCATATCTCGGCGTTATCCACAAGGTACTTGCAGGCCGAATCGCTGGAATAGTTGTCGGTCAGGGTTTTGAGGAAGACCAGGGTCGTGGTGGCCGCCGTCCACTCGTCACCATGGATGGCGCCCTGAACACGCATCTCAGGTTCTATCTCTTCCGTGTTCACGTTGTCCGAGACCACGACACATTTTATGTCCCTGTCCTTGACGCTGGTTCCTATGGTCAACTTCTTGCATATATCCGGGTGTTCGGCAACCACTGAATCGATGGATTCGTAGATCTCCGAGAGGGTCGGGTAGGCCACTACGGGTTCCGGTTCACGTACCGGAACCGGGTTGTAACCCATGTACCTGAGCATGGATTCCCCTTGGGCGTCTACATAGACCATGGCCCTGTCACCGTGGGCCCATTCCACCAGGATATCGTGTTTTTTAAGGTATGCAACGTCGTTCTCTCCCGATATCGAAATCATCACAGAATACTTTGGGACGTCGTAGGAAGAATCCTCCGAGGAGAACATGGAGCCCCCTGCGAAAAGAAACGTCGGAAGGGCGAACAGGAAAATCAACATTGCTTTCATCTTGATCCTTTCAGTTTTGTACCTCGAAATATTATTCATGTATCCGAACGGGTCAACGAAATCGCTCCTGTGCTGTACTCCGGGAATTTCGTTTTGTAGAATAGTCCCCTGATCGAAGGTTAGTGTCGGGGCGTGGCGCAGTTCGGTAGCGCACCTGCTTTGGGAGCAGGGGGCCGCCGGTTCAAATCCGGCCGCCCCGACCATCAGCCGTTATTTTGGCATTCCTTCAAATTCTCCACCGGCTCCACCGGTATGTTCCAAAGGTGATCGAAAGCCTTTTCCCATGTGCGTGACGATACCGAGATTCGTGCCGCCTTCCCCATCGATGCCCTTCTGTCCGGATTTTTAGCCAGTTCCAGTATTCTGTTCGCCAGTGAAACGTGGTCGTGGCTCTTGAAAAGCAGCCCGGTCTCTCCTACCGATATTATCTCCTGGGGTCCCCCGCTGTCGCTGACGATGGCCGGCAGCCCCGAAGCCTGTGCTTCGAGTACGGAATTTCCGAAAGTGTCCGTGGTGCTGGGAAAGACGAAAATGTCCCCCGACGCGTAAGCCATGGAGAGAGATTCTCCATGAAGTTCACCGCAGAAATGGCAGCCTTTCCCGCTGAGTCGGTTCACCAGTTCTCCCAGGTACGGACCGTCGCCCACCATGTATAACTCCAGGTGGGGCATCCTTTCCCCGGCATACAGGAATGCGTCGGCTAGAACGTCCAGATCTTTCTCCCTGGAAATCCTGCCCACGTACACGAGTTTCACGGCTTCGGGATCACCGCCGTAGCGCCGGAAAAATTCATCCGATCGCCACTTGGGCGAGAATATGTCGCAATCCGTTCCCCGCGGGAAAAGTTTCATCCGTTCCCTGGGTATGCCCATTCGGGTCAGGTCGTTCATGTAATACCTGCTGGGAACCAGCACAAGATCCACGTTACTGTAGAACCATGCCGCGGCTGTTCCGGCGAATTCCCCCATTTTTCCATCCTGTATAATGTGATTAACGTGCCTGGGGTAGTCCGTGTGGTATATGCCGGCGACCGGTATGCCCAGGATCCTGGAAACTCCCAGGGCTGCGAAGCCCACGGGTCCGGGAGTGGATATATAGATAATCCCGAAGTTCTCCTCCTCCACGAAACGAAGAAGTTCCAGAAACGGTGGTATCGAAAGGAGTTTTGAACGGTAATTCGGAACGGGAAATTCTCTTATGGGCGGAAAATTCACCACCCACCCGGGAAACGAGAGTGGCCTGCTCTGGGAAGCTATGACGGCGAGTTTCCTGCCGGAGTCCAGGGCCAGCTTGCTGAATCGCTGTATGGTTCTGGATACGCCGTTCAAATCATCGATGGTATCCGTGAACCAAACTCTTTTTTCCCTGTCCGCAAGAGAGTCGCAAAGCTCGGGCATGATCTCCGAGGCGAGCCTGGATACGGCTTCCTTTCCTTTTTTTCTGTTGAAATAAGAGACGGGATAAGGTATGCTGAGAAGCACCACCGGGATAAGGGCCGTGAAAGCCTCCATGGCGTCAAGAAGTCTTCCGTCCGTCAGCCTTTTCACCAGCAGGGAGGAATAATGCTGAAACAACCTGTTGGAAAGCATGTTGAGTATTTCGAAAGATCTTTCGTCTATTCCTTCGGCTTCCAGTTCGGGGCTTCCCGCCCTGAGATTGAGATCTTTTCCTATTTCCACCAGGAGATCGGCCAGGACCGTTTCAAAGTCTGATTCGCCGGATCTTTTCGCCTTCTTGAGAAGCTGGTGGAATATGAAATCGGCCTTGTGCCATACCGTCGGTTCATCCGGTTCCATGGAAGGTCTGAAGAAGCGGTCCGCCGCCATGGTGGCTATCGACGGAACTTTCTTGGCGGTAAGCCTGTCCCTGTAGAAAGAGTAGGCTATGGAATATACGGAGTAGGCGGAGCGGATGGCGCTTCCGTGCCTGCCCATGGGGATGCCGTGCCCACTCGTCACGCCTTCCAGATATTCCTCCAGGTTTCGTGCGCCTTCCACCGATGTGTAGGTGAATCCCATAAAGCGACCGCAGTGATCGTCGGAGCCTCCTATGAACCCATTGAACCCCGGGTCCTTTTTTATCCTGCGTACCAGTGGAGTAATCGATTCGTTTTCCAGCTTCGACCGCGTGCCGTTGAGTGATTCCACCAACCCCATCCGTTTCACCACGTCGATGAAATCCCGGTTTCCCAAGTCCGTCCCGGGGAAATAGAACGGGTGTGCCAACGCATTTATTATCTCCTGTTCCTCCACGAATTCCATCAGTAGGAGGAACGAGTCGCGTATGCGGGATATCTCGTCGTGTTGTTCCGGGGTTATATCGAAGAGCAGAACATGTATGGATGCCCTGGAACCGGGAAGGAAGGTGCATACCTCCTCGCTCACGAAAGTGCCGGGCAGGTGCGCTATGCTCATGGCGCCTTCTATGGTGTTCAGATCGGTGATGGTTACGAAATCCATCCCCCGCTTCACGGCCAGTTCGTAGACGAGTTCCGGAGGAGTGAAACTTTCCGGTGACTTCAGAGACCTGAGTATCCACCTGCCGGATTCGCTGGAATATTTCGAGTGTACGTGCAGATCGCACTTTAAAACGGCCATACCACCTCCCGTTTGGGATCAGGGGGTAATATGCACGTTTGGGAGTTCCGCTACCATGTCGGCCGTGAGCCCGTTTTTACCGGGGAACGACCGTTATGCCCTGAGGTCCCTTCGTTCCCGATTGCAGGGTATCCAGGATGATCATTTCCGGCAACAGGACCGTGAAAACCATGTTTCCCTTGAAATCCGTCACGAACAGAGTATCACCGATGGCCGCGAGGCCCGTGGCGGAAGCATGTCCGGAGTTCCAGGAAGAAACCTTGCCGGATTCATCATAGAAGAACAGCTTGCCTGAAGACCAGCCGTCCCCCGCGATGAAACCGGACCCGGTTTTGATCGGCGCTCCGGGCGAACCGCCGGTACGTACGGTGCCCACCGCATTGAAAGAGTTGGGATCGATCACTGTCACGGCTCCGTCGTTTGAATAGGTGGTGGTCACGGCATGTATCTTTCCGGTGGCCGGGAAGTACTTCATGAAACAGACGTTATCCGGAGTTTCTATCCACGCGATTTCCTCGCCGGTCTTGGAATTACGGACGGAAACTCCTCCCGACACGGTGGTATCCGGCCAGTTGCCGTGTCCCACGAAAATCAGGTTTCCGTCGGAAGCTATGGAGGTGGGATTGGGATCCACATCGAAAAGAGTGACGTCGCCTCCCTCGGTAAGTTCCGCCCTCGCCACCTGGGAGGAGAGCAGGAGGGTGACCCATGCATGCCCGTCGTTGTCCAGGCACATCTGGTAGGGGTTGCCGCCGGATGGCAGGTTTACGTGAAAAGATTCGGAACCGGTGCGGTTGACGTCGAAAACCCGTATCCTGGAATCGAAAGATGAAAGGACGGCTACAAGGTTCTTTTCCGGAGAGAGTATGTCCGAGGGCACCTCCCCCGTCAGGTAGGCATTACGTACCAGTGAATCGTGATCCATGAAGTAGAGATCCACGGTATACCCCAGCCCGTTGAACCAGGCGACGGTTCTTCCGCCCGGGGTGGAAGACTCCTCCGGTGCTGCAGGCGAGGAGCAGGACATCGAAAGCGGTATCAGGGAGAAACAGGCCAGGAACAGGATGAGATTTCTCATGTGATTACCTCCCGCTCCATGTGGCGGAGATTCTCAGAACCCGGCCTTTCCCCTCGAAACCGCTGGTCTCGAGGTATTGCTCGTCCAGCAGATTGTCCACCGAGCATTCCAGCAGGGGATTCCGGAGAAGGGGGAGTTTGAATCCCACTCCTGCGGAAATGACGCTGTAGGCCGGAAGCCAGGAGGTCTGAGAGTAGTTCGTGAATCTTACTCCGGTACCCCTCATGCCCGTCCAGGATTGGAACCCGCCCCCGCTGCCGTACTCCGCCCGGGCGGACCACGTGAGTCCCGGTACGTAGGGAAGTGATTTTCCGTAATTCAGGGATTCCCGGTGATCGTCCAGTACCTCCATGAGGGTGAGGTTCGCGGATACGTCCAACACGTAAGTTTTCAGGACGCCTTCCATTTCCAGTCCCCGTTTGAATACTCGTGCTACGTTTTTCGGAGTCCATTTTCCCCCTTCTCCCGGTTCCCACCTTATAAGGTCGGACGTCCATCCGACAAAACCTGATGTATAGAGGCGTGCCGTATCGAAAAGCCTTACAGATACTGTTGCTTCGTATTCCGATGAACTTTCCGGGCGCAGGTCCGGATTACCTGCGGCGAAAGCATCCTCAGGCCAGTACAGGTCGTTCATGGTAGGTCTCCTGAACCCCCTGGATACCCTGGTTCCGATAACGAGAATGGAATCAGAAAACGGAATGCCGGCGGACAACCCGGCTCCCAGCATATTTTTCGTTCCGGGCACCGAGTTGGCGGACGCGGATGCAGCCAGTGAAAAAAAACCGGAGTATTCGGCTCCCGTGGAGAAATTCCCCTCCAGCCTGCTCCTGGAACCGATGGCCGTGCTCCTGATTCCATCGACGTCGATTGCGGTGCCGAACTCGAAATCGAGGACTCCCACATCTTTCTTTCCCCGGACACCAAGATCGAAACCGACCTCGTCGTGAGTGTCGTCTACCGGGATGGGAACGGTGCATGCATATTGGTGCCTACCCGTTTTCAGACCGGAATGAATTACCAAACCGCCCATGATGGCACGGTACCAGGCATCCAGGGACAAGCGCTTGCGGTAACCGTCGGATGGAACGCTCCATGAGGGACCCTGGGTTTCCCCCCCGGCCGCCGAGCAGAGCAGGCCGTAGGATGCGAGGCTTCCGGAACCGTTGATGAGCAGGGTCGCCGAATACCCCCCGGTCTCTCCGGTCCCCCTGTTCCTCCTCAGGCTTGCAGCCAGTCTGCCGTTTTCCAGGGAGATGCCTGCGAAGAGCCATCCCGAACCGTCGTCCGCCGCGGAAGCGGAAAATTCGGGCGGATCGGATGGATGCCCCGGAATGAAATCGACAGTTCCGGTCAGTCCCCTTACCCCGTCGGGTGATCCGCAACCGCGGGAAATCCGCATTCCCGAGAATACAAGTGGATCCATGTTGACGCCCGGAGTTCCGTCCATGGCGCTGGTGATATCGTGGCCCTGGACCGTGTAGCCGGTGTGAGCGGGATCTCCTCCCCTTAGTGAAAGGGACACCACCGGCATCGCTCCCCCGTATTCCCGTACGAATACCCCGGGGGAAAATTCCTGGAGTGCACCGAGCCCCGATACCCCGAGTCGTCGCATATTTTTGCGTCTCAAGATTGTTTTGGAGATGAAACCGCTTTCCTGAGCGTTCCTGTTCCCGAAGACCGTTATCACGATGTCGGCGAGAGGAGTGGAGGGTTTCAGAACCACCGTTCCTTCAGGCTTCACCATGCCATTCCAGGTGAAGTAACCCCGGAGTTCCAGGGTTACTTCCCGGGTTCCTGGCGGGAATTCCAATTTTCCGTTTTCGTCGGATACGCAGAGAATAACGTCGTCATGGGAGGCGATCACCCCCCCGAGAGGACTACCCGACGGATCCACCACCGTCATGCTTGTAGCAATCAGGAAGATGTCAAGGAACAAAGCGATTCCCACCTGCATGAAAAAACCTCCGAATTGAGCCGCGGAGGTCCGGTCCGGGCTTTCATCCCTGTAGCGGGGACTAGTCCCAGGCCGCGGTGCAGTATCCTGACTTACGGATCAACCCCGGTTTCCCGCCTTCCCGCTCGACGCAGTGGCACAATGGGACCGGGTCCCGATTACAGTGGCGCTACCGTGGCGGATTCCAACCGCCTTCCTGCACTTTCCGCGACCGCTGCTTGTCCCGAACATAATGAGCGTGATGCGGGATGCAAAAAAGAATCAGCTCTTCTTCCAGAAATCCCTGCTGAAATCCCTTCCCGCCGAGATTGCCAGCGCCTGACCTATGGAATGATCCATGTTGTTGTACCAGAAGGAACCGCATCGTCCGATGAGACGAAAACCCTGGGGCGGCTTCAATCCTGCGAGACGTCGCCGGTAATCCAGGTCGTATATCGGGTAGGTTTCCGGTACAACCATCCAATCCATGAAGAGTATCTTGGAGGGGTCCACCGCGCCGACCTTTTCCAGATCGGCCAGGAGCCTGCTCTCGAGTTTCCCGGGATTCTTCCTGAGATCGTCGTCGCGTATGGTTATCTCGGCGGTGATGCTGTCATGATCCGTAGGGACCATGTCGGCCCTGAAATGCCTGGGAACGGTCAACCTGCTGAAAATGATGTCCTCCTGCCCGAAGTAACACCACTGGTAATCGTTGTCACGAACGGACGGGAGGGCGATATTGCAGAGCAGGGTATCCATGAACCGGAACCCCGTCCTGGGCCACAGTATGGTAAGAGGCGCGGACCAGTACACCATGTCCGAATCGAAAGTACCCATTCCTGCGGTCTTGACCCCGGTGACCCTGCCCAGGTGGGTTTCGAGCCCCGTGGCCTCGCAACCGTAAACTATCGTTCCTCCCCGCTCCAGCACCAGTCTCGCCTGTTTTTCGCAAAAGGTCTGTATTCCGCCGGATGACGGGTAGTAGAAAATGGTGGAAACGGGTTTGGGCGCCAGTATTCCCTTTACGAGGGAGAGCAGGTTGTCGGCTTTCACGTTTTTATCTATCACCGCCCTGTTGACCCCCGCCTCGGCCCAGTCCGCGTGGAGTTCTTCCGGATCCAGCCCGGTGAATTTCTTCGTATACGCCCTGAAGAAGTAATCGTATAATCCTCTGCCGTACCTGGATATCACGTGATCGGCAAAGGTTTCTATCTTCTCCACTTCATTCTTCCGGAAGAGATCGAACAGGCACCTGACAAGTACCGATGATGGAAGATCCAATACCGCGTCCAACGTCAGCGGCCAGTTCCTGCGCCTGCCCCCCATGTATACGTTGCTGCGCCTTTTGATGGTGACGTGTTCATCTCCCATTATCTCCAGGAGATAGTTCTTGACTGCGTTGTCCGAAGTGTGGAACCTGTGGGGTCCTATGTCGAAGGAGAACCCGTCCCTGGTGAAGGTTCTGGCCAGACCTCCGGGGGTCCTGTACCGCTCCAGTACCGTCACATCCAGGTTTTCATCTTTTCGTGTCAGTCGTTCCGCGAGGGTGAGACCGGCTATTCCCCCTCCGACGATGACTATTCTCCTAGCCAAGGACTCCCCTTTCTTTCTTTTTTTTGAGAAAAATACCGGTGAGCATGGCCGTACCGAACAGGAGTAACAGGACCGCCATGCATATCCATACTATATGCACGGCGAAGCCGACCTGCACTACGTCGAAAGCGGCGTTCCCTCCGGTGATTCCGACCATTGCGAATGCCGCGGTCCAGCCCGCTTCCGTGGTTCCCAGATTCAGGAGGCCGTGTATCGGCAGAGCCATCACCAGGTTCATGACACCACCGGCCATGAAGATTTTCCAGGTGGGAATCTCCTTTACGCCGACCGCCTTGAGAATCAGGGAGAACATGTACAGTTTCGCCAGCCACACCAGCACGGAGATCGCGATCGCGGCGGCTATCTTTTTTTTCCTGCCTTCCAGTGAAGATGCTTTCAGCAGGTCGTCCATCCAGAATGTCCTGTCTCCCGGCATGAGTTTCGACAAGATCCATTTCATCGGCCTTTTCAGGAAGCCGATGACAGAGGCCAGGGAAAGTATGCCGGCTATTCCCAGGAAAACGGCGGCCGGAGCTGAAAGCGCGGATTCCATCGGAGCGAAGATCATGCAGGCGCTCATGACCATTCCAAGGGCAATCAGATCCACGAATTTGGAAAATACCATGCCGGCCGTTCCGTATCCCACCGGCACGTCGCCGAAACGACGAAACATGGCGACGAAGGCCAGATCTCCGAGTCGGAAGGGCAACAGGTGGGCGAGGCCCACGTGCACCGAGGTGACCGCCATGGAAACACCGAAACCGCTGTTTCCGCTGACATCGAGAAAAAGCCATCTCATGGCCTTCAGAACGACGTTTGCAGTGAACAGCAGGAATGCCGCAAACAGCAGTCCCGGATCCGCATGTATAGTCATGGCCACGATACGCCGTACCGCGGCTCCCGGCCCTCCTTCCCCCGATGTGCTTTCGAGTAGAGCCCAGGCGATGATCAGGCCCGCGATGGTTCCCAGGGTTCCGGCCAGCAACTTTTTCTTATATTCTTTCATTCCTCTTTTCCTCGCAGTGGAAACGATTATACCGATGGAACCGGGGGACCGGAAATAGACGTTCTCATCGATGCGAGAAACGTAACGAAACGTTACCGTGCCGTGAAAGCCCTTCAGGACTTTTCTCTTACGGTGAGCCGCGGTGCCACTCTTGCGCTTCTGGGCCCCAACGGAGCGGGAAAAACGACCTTTCTCAAGGTGGTACTGGGTCTCGTAAGACATGATTCCGGCTATGTTACGCTGAAAGGCCTTTCCGTCATGTCTCCGAAAGCCCGACGTGGAGTTCGCTATCTCCAGGAGAACGTGACCTTTCCCTCCTGGATCACTCCCCTCCTCCTATTCAGGCAGGTGGAAAGAGTCAGGCGCGAATCCACGGCGGAGGATTTTACCAGGCGATGCGGCGAGCTTGGATGTGGCGACCTGTTGCGGAGAAATTTCGGCAAGATGTCCCGGGGACAGAGGCAGAGGATAGCCCTCGCCCTGACGACCTGCGGAGTTCCTGACCTGGTTCTTCTGGACGAGCCTTCCGCGGGTCTCGATCCTGCCGGAAGGATTCTCGTCAGAAAACTCATAAGTCGCCTGGCGGCTTCGGGAACCACCGTATTGCTCAACTCGCACCTTTTGGGTGAAGTCGAAAGAGTTTGCCGCAATGCCGCGTTTATAAAAAACGGGCGCTTGATCGATGCCGGTGACCTGGATTCTCTCTCGAAGCATACGGGATCGGTATGGGTCGAAACCGGAGTTCCCCGTAAAATGGCCGATGTCCTCTCCAGACTGGGTTACGACTGCCGGAAAGATGACGGAGGTGTAATCGTAAAGTCTTCGACCGTGCCGGATTTCAGGAAAATGGTCAGGGATGTTCTGGATACCGGAATACCGTTCGACGGCGTGCGGAAGAAGCGTGAAAGCCTGGAGGAAATCTTCATGAGGATCATGAAAGAAGACGGTGGGGATGTTTCTCAACGCAATTGAACAACTCATAAGGCGCAGGATCGTCATGGCCGCAGCGCTGGCCCTGGCAGTATTCCTGGGTTTTTTCTACCGGGGTGTGTCCGAAGCCGCGAAAAACGTGGATGAACCAGGGCTTACCACCGGTGGCGATGCTCTCTTTACTCCCGGAACGGCGGATGCGGCGCTGATAGCCATCCTTACCGCCGCTCCTCTCGCTGCAACACTGGTAACGGCTCTGATGATCGTGACCGGTTCCTCCATGCTTCCCGAAGAGATCGAGGATGGCAGGATGAGCATGTGGCTGTCCCTGCCCCAGGGCAGGCTGAGGACCTACCTCCTGACGGGATTGGCTCCTTTCGTCCTGACCTACGTCCTGGGCTTGTTTCTGTTTGGAGGCATACTGCTGATAACGAGATTCTTTTTCGCTTTCACTCCCCGTTCCATCCTGCAGTTTCCCCTGTATCTCTTTTTCTGGCTTTGCGTAGTGTGGGCCGCGGTAACCACCCTTTCCATCCTGACCAGGAAGACCGTATCCATGGTGATAACCTTCTTCATGGTCGCGCTAGCTACGCTTTTCGGCGGGGTCTACGAGATGATGAGAATGTTCCCGGGGAAAGCGCCGGATACCCTGATCACGATAACGAGGACGATTCTTTTCGCATTTCCCGCCGATCGGAGTTACAGGGGCCTGCTTCACAGTATCATTCCCTCGGACGGTATCGTATCGGAAGACCTGGCATTCTTCGGAGTCGTCTCCGGAGTCCCGGTTTGGCACGTGTTCTACGCGCTGGCGTGGACCGTAGTCGTTACGATACTGGGATACCTGGCGTTCCGTAATCGGGATTTCTAGTACCGGCCGGTTACGGGGTTTGCGCCTTTCATATAGATTACTATAATTAATAAAATATCTGGATTGGAGTCAGCATGGACAGGATAATCCACGTAAAAATCACATCCGATTCACCGGAAAAGGTGACCGAATTCTACCGACGATCTTTTGGCTGGAAGGTCATGAAATTTCCGAATCCCCCCGACGCCTGGCGCCTGGATTCCGGCAAGGGTCCCGGAATTAATTGCTCGGTGTGCAGAAGTAGTGATTCGCCCCTGGATAAACAACACATCTCCATGGCCATCTCCGTGGAATCCATAGAAGAAACCGCGAAACTCGTGGAGGAATCCGGCGGCAAAATTCTCCATGACGTCATCTACGCTTTCGGCAACACCTACTTGTATTGCCAGGATCCTGACGGTAACGTTCTCTGCCTTGTTCAATTCGACTGAGGAGAAAACGGACCATTCCTTCTTCTCCGGATGCGGGATCGTTGCTATGTATTGGTTCCCGGGCAGGTCGAAGGTATGGAAAACCTCAGCAGGTTTTCGTTTCCCGGGCATTGATCATATGTTTTTTCCAACTCTTCAAATTCCTTGTTCCAGCCGCTTTTCGAAATTTTCCCGGACCTGGTATGCGAAGGCCTGAATCCTTGCCTCGTTGTCCGTGTCCTCCTGGCCGTCGAAAGCGAGGTTGAGCCAGGGCAAATCCCCGTTTTCCCTGCGGATTTTTTTGCTTATCGCCGTAACCACCGTGCCGGGGAGGCAGGTGAAGGGAAATATATTGACCACTCCGTCTATCTTCGATTTTCCCGCCAACGCCACCGGTACACCGATACAGAGTATGGCTTCGCCCCCTATGTTTTCCTTCATGTAAGGTGTCGCGGCATGCAGTATCTCTCCGGGTTCCACGGAGGGCCTGTCGGCCAGGATACTTTCGAATGGAGCCCGGATGCGTTTCTTGAGGTTGTTCATGAGCTTCATCTTGAAAAGTCCCTTTAAGATACCCCCGAGGTTGCGCCTGTCTTTCGATTTGGCGACGAAAGAGTGATTAACGAACTCGAACCATTCGATCAGAGGCGTGTGGAGTATTTCGCATCCCATGTCTTCCAGTCTTTCATCGGTCGCCGAGTGTGCGAACGGGTCGTTTCTGACGTATATCTCTCCAATGAACAATACCAGCGGCCTCGGGACTTCTTCGATTTCTATGGCCGCGAATTCTTTCGCCGCCTCCTTCATGACCGGGATCAGCGATTTCCCCCCCTCCATGGTATCCGAAAGCCTGTAGAGGTATTTTTTCAGAACTTTCTCAGTTGCGCCGGGGACCTTTTCGTAGGGCCTGATACGGTAAAGAGCCGCTCTGAGTACGCCTCCGGCTATTGCCGCCCTGAGCATGTCCACCTGGAAACCCGGCGAGGAGAGTTCTTTTATGGTGGTGTACGAATCGCTGGATGTTGCGGTTATTATGGGAACATCATGATAGCCGAGTCTGTCCAGAATTATTCTGTGGTAACTGCAATATTGTCCGAATCTGCACGGCCCCGAGGCGGTTCCCATGAAAAAAGCGACTTTCTCCCGCTCCTGTTTCTCCAGCACCGTGAGCATGTTTCCGGCGGTTATTATAGCGGGATAACATTCCTTGCCGGTGGTAACGGATCTTCCCAGGGAGACCGATTCCTTCGTGGTGGGCGGGATGATTTTTGCATCCACGCCGTACTTCCTGGCCGCCGCAGCCGCCAGGTGCGTGGAATCGCCCAGCCAGGGTATCCATACGGTTCTGCCTGTTATACTCATCTCCCTGTTTCCGAGAGCGGAATTGAAACGGGATGTGCCGTGGTCTCTCCTGCCCTTGATGGCGTCCATGAAAGCTTCGCACCTGGTTATCACTCCAGCGTCCGCGGCATGCTCATCTATTTCGATGGTGAGCATGGGTTTATCTCCCATTATCCTTGCCACTTCATGTTGTATGAATGAATCCGGGCCACATCCGAAGTTGGTAATGTACACGCCGTTGAGCCTGGGATCTTCTTTTATGAGAAGCGCCGCCGCCAGGATCCTCTGGCCGTACTGCCAGTACATATTCCCGTGCAGCCGCGCTACACGATCCATGGGCAGGTCCGGCAGGTCCGCGGGAATCACCGTCGCTCCGAGTCCGGACAGTTTCTCGGGCAATTCCGCGTTTACAGCAGGGTCGGAACCGTTATAGGGCCGGCTTATGAGCACAAGGGCGGGATGTTCCGGGTCAAGGGATTCCAGCGCCTCCCTGCCCATAGTCTTCAGGGTTTCCATGAAGGATTCGTAGGCCTTCCTGGCTTCGCGAGCCGCGCTTCCGGCGGTTTTCGAATCCACTCCGAGTTCTGCGGCGGTTTCCAGAAGACCCCTGGACCATTCCCTGCCGGGAAGAGAGAAATCCAGCACCGGAGTGAGTACGGCGACGTCGTTCGTGGACGAGAGACCGAGCCCCGCGTCTATGAGATAGGGCGAAGCTTCGATGTATGGACAATTGTAGGATTCTGAAAAATCACCCTGGGGAAAGGAACGTAGTATGGAAGGGAGAAAGAGATAATCCACCCCGCTTTCCAGGAGGTCCATCACGTGTCCGTGAGCCAGTTTTACGGGGAAGCAGGTTTCCGCCGCCACGTTTTCCACCCCGGAGTGGATCAGCTTGCCGGTGGACGTCCCGGAAATCCTGACCTGGAAACCGCACATGGTGAAGAAAGTCCTGAACATGGGAAAGAATTCCCAGAACCAGAGCGCCCGTGGGATACCGATAACCGGCGCCTTGCCGGGAACCGGAGGATCATAATCCCGGAGCAGGGCCTCCTCCCTGCGGAGGAACCAGTTTTCGCCTTTTTCAACGGAGTTTCCGTGAACGGTTTCTTTTTCGTACTTTTCGCACCTTCCACCATAATAGAGAGTGGCGCCGCCCTGCAGGATCACCCTGTGAATTTCGCAGTGATTGGGGCATGCCTTGCAGGTGAAGTTATCCTGCTCGTAGGTTTCCTCCGCCAGTTTGAAACCCTTGAACCCGGAAGGTCCGGGGGCCTTTTCCTCCTTCGCCAGGATAGCCGCACCTATCGCTCCCGTCACATGATGGTTGGGCGGAATGGTTATTTTTTCTTTTCCCAATACCGCGTTGAAAGCCGCGGCCACCCCCTGGTTGAAAGCGGTCCCTCCCTGGAAGAAAATCCTTCTTCCTATCTTCCGCTCGCCCACCACCCTGTGAAGGTAATTCTTTACTATGGAGTACGAAAGACCGGCCACTATGTTATCGACGGAGTCACCTTCGGCCTGGTGTGCCACGACGTCACTTTCCATGAAAACGGTGCATCGTTCCCCGAGACTTGAAGGCCCCGTTGCCGACAGGGCCATGGGGCCGAATTCACGTATGTTCAGACCGAGTTTCTCCGCCTGTTCTTCCAGGAAAGATCCCGTTCCGGCCGCACATACCTTGTTCATTTCGAAATCGACTACCCTACCGTCCCGGATGGAAATGTACTTCGAGTCCTGTCCGCCGATCTCGAATATGGTATCGACCTCGGGATCCACTTTGACGGCGGCTCTGGCCTGAGCCGTTATCTCGTTCCTTACGACGTCCGAGCCTATGAAATCCCCTATCATGTACCTGCCCGAGCCGGTGGTTCCGACGCCCAGTATCTTCCTTTCGGGACCCAGCTTTTCGGCGAGCCGGGCAAGGCCCTTTTTTACCGCTTCCAGGGGTCTTCCGGCGGTCATGAGATACTCCGAAGCATGCAGAACCCCCGATTTATCGCCGATAGCTACGAGATTGGTGCTTATGGAACCCACATCCACCCCTATGTAGACCGGCTCATCGGAATCTCCGGCAATAACGGCGGTTTCCGGATGTGGCACCCGGAACCCGGCAAGAGGTTCGAGACCCGGGGATTGAACACCGCCGGATGTATGCTTCGATAATCTTTCCGGAAATGATGGATCGAGTGAAGGCGCCTGTCCCATTACGGGGGCCAGGGCTGCACCTATTGCGGGCAGGAACCGAAAATAACGGGGGATTATCAGCTCGCTCTCAAGCACTTCCGTGAAGGCCCTGACCATGCCCCGGTTGGCGGCTACACCTCCCACGAAAGCCACCGGGTACCTGAAATCCTTTCCAGATGCTATCGAACTCTTGAAATTTCGTGCCACCGCGAAACACAGTCCCGCCACGATGTCGGAGACCGGTGAGCCCACCTGCTGCAGGTGAATCATGTCCGATTTGGCGAATACGCTGCATCTTCCGGCTATTCTGGGAGGATTTTCGCACTGCAGCGCCAGTTCACCGAATTCCTCCACTTCAAGCCCCAGTCTCGTGGCCTGCTGATCTAAAAAGGATCCGGTTCCGGCTGCGCAAACCGTATTCATCGAGAAATCATCGAAGACCGGGTTGTCGCCGTCATTCCTGAACAGGAGCAGCTTCGAATCCTGCCCCCCCATCTCGATGACCGATCCTATCCCGGGACAGAACAGAGGTACGGCTCCCGCTAGGGCAACAACCTCGTTCACCACTTCGCTGCCCACCATTGCGGCCGCACGCTTCGAAGCACTGCCGGTGAAGGAGACCGGAACACCTTGCCAGCCATCCAGTTCCGTCAATATGGCGGCAAGGGTTTCGAGTGGTTTTCCGTGATGTCGCCTGTAAACGGCGGTTTCAGGCTTTTCTCCATTCAGAAGGACGATTTTCACACTCACGGAGCCCATGTCTACGCCCAGTATCTTGTTCATAAGCATTCTCCATTCTTCCGCCGTCCGTCTCGCTTTTCCGTACGTAGACAAGGAACGAAAGATAAGTGAATTTGTTATGTTACGAAAGAACCGAACCGTCTAACCTTGTTGTCCGGTACCGCCGGACCCGGGAGGATTTTCGTTTGAAGAGGATGTACTCCGGAGCACCGCTGTTTATTCTGTTCCTGCCGGTTTTCGTTTCCGTTCTGCATGCTTACGTGGGACCCGGGGCCGGTTTCGGAATAGTAACGTCTTTCATGGTCATTCTCAATGCCGTTCTGGTATCGCTCCTCTCTCTTTTGCTGTGGCCGCTGAACCTGGCTGTCAGGGTCTTAAAGAGGAGACGGAGAAAACGCAAGGCGGTGGCGGACAGGGTAGTTGTCCTGGGATTGGACGGTTTCTCTCCGGAAATAGCCGCGGAACTCATGGAAGCCGGGGAACTTCCTAATCTTTCATATCTTTCGGAATCGGGCGTCCTCATGGAACTGGGCACAACCTGTCCGGGTATATCTCCGGTAGCCTGGTCCACCTTTCAAACCGGCGTCAATCCGGGTAAGCACGGCATATTCGATTTCCTGGCCCCGGACCGTAAAAGGTACATGGCCCTTCTTTCCTCGGTGCGCACGGCCAGGGTGGAAAAGCGCAGAAGATTCTTGCCTTTCGCCCGTTCCCGAACGGTAACCGAAGTGAAACTCCTGCGACGCAGCACGCCTTTTTGGAACTTGTTGGGGAAATATGGTCTGCGATCCATCGTTTTGCGGGTTCCGATAACCTATCCCCCCGAGCCCCTGGACGGTCATATCCTCAGCGGGATGTGCGTACCGGACCTGAGGGGCACCCAGGGCAGTTACACCCTTTTCACGGAAAATCCGCCCGGCGCTCCCATTACCGGCGGATTATGGAGCCCCCTGACAAGAAGTGACGACGATACATGGACTTCGGTTTTGCCGGGACCAGTGGACGGGAACGGTGTGGAAACCACCGTAAACCTGAAGTTGAGCCGTTCCGGCGGGAATTTCGTCTTATCCGTGGGCGAAGCTGTTTTGACCCTTGTTCCGGGTATCCTCAGCCATTGGGTCGAATTGTCTTTCGGGAACCGCGGCAAGATGAAATGTATCACCAAGTTCAACCTGGATCCAGGAGAAGACGGTTCCCCCAGGCTTTACGCGACCGCCCTGAACATCGATCCCTATTCGCCTTCCCTGCCCATTTCCCACCCGGTTTATTTCTCCAAATACATTGCCGGGTTGCAGGGGCCATTCGCAACCCTTGGTCTTGCTGAAGACACATGGGCGCTGAACAACGGGGTGATTCCGGAAGAAATCTTTCTGCAACAGGCATGGTCCATATTCGACGAGCGTAGAAAAATGTTCTTCGACGCCCTGAAAAGAAACGGTAAGGGGCTCGTTACCTGTGTATTCGATACTTCGGACAGAATACAGCACATGTTCTGGTCCCGGGGTTTCGGCGAAGGCACCCCCATAAGGGAAATGTACAGGAAAATGGACATCCTGGTGGGAGATACATTGAAAAGAATTAAACGTAATGATATGCTCATAGTGATGTCCGACCACGGGTTCACGTCCTTTCATGGTTGCGTCGACCTGAACAGGTGGCTGGTCGAGAAGGGATACATGGTTCTGGAAGAGGGAATCTCCACCGTGGAAACGGCGTTCAAGGGTGTTGATTGGTCCAGGACCAGGGCGTGGTCCATGGGACTTGCCGGCATCATGCTCAACCTCAAAGGCAGGGAAGCGCGGGGGATAGTCGATCCCGGCCCTGAAGCCGAGGAAATCCTCGCCGAGATAACCGCCGGTTTACTTGAGATCAGGGATGAATCCGGAAAACGGGTAGTTTCTTCCGTCTACAGGTCCGAAGAAGTCTACTCCGGTCCGTACGCAGAAGAGGCTCCGGATCTCATCGTAGGTACCTCGAGGGGTTACAGAGTCGGTTGGAACTGTGTAACCGGGGGGGTCGGAGACAGGGTAACATATCCCAACAACAAACATTGGAACGGTGATCATTGCCATGACCACCTGCTGGTTCCGGGGATCCTGGCATGCAACATGAAACTCGCTGACGACCCGCCGGATATCGTAGACATTGCCCCCACGATACTGGATGCCCTGGGTATGGTCCCCCCATCCTACATGGATGGAAAGTCTCTGCTGGCGAAGGCTGGAGTTCGATGAAAAGACGGGATTTCCTGAAAACCGCGGCGACCCTTCCGCTTGTCCTGGCTACCCTGGGAACAGGCTGTTCGGCGAGACGGAGAACGGCGCGAAGGGTTCTGGTCCTTGGAATAGACGGTATGGATCACTTTCTCCTCAACAGCTTCATACACGAGGGGATCATGCCAAATGCGGCGCGGCTCGCAACCATGGGGGGGCTTAATCTCATGTCAACGAGCAACCCTCCCCAGAGTCCCGTAGCATGGTCTGGTTTCATCACCGGCAAGGGACCGCAGGTGCACGGAATATTCGATTTCATCCACAGGAACCCGATGACCAGGACCCCCTATCTTTCGACGTCCAGGGTGATGGACCCGGGCAAGGTTCTGAAACTGGGCGAATGGCGTCTTCCTCTCTCGGGCGCGAAGGTGGAACTGCTGAGACATGGCGAACCTTTCTGGAACAGCCTTACGGAGCAGGGTATTCCCGTTACCATGGTCAAGCTTCCCGTTGAATTTCCGCCTGGGAACGGCAAGGCCAGGATCCTTTCGGGTCTCGGGACTCCGGATCTTCGCGGGAGCCAGGGCAGCTTCACTTTCTTTACCGACGACGCCCGTTCGATAACGGATGACACCGCCGGTGGAATAGTCGTACCGGTGAGGGATTACGGTGACGGTTGCTATCGCTGTCCCGTGAGAGGGCCGGAAAACAGCATGCGTGCCGGTAATCCGAAGATGGAAATAATGGCCGATGTATGGGTGGACCGGGATGCGGATGCTCTGAGAATAGATGTGGGCGGCAGGTCCACGGTACTCGGCAGGGGTCAGTGGAGCGACTGGATCGAACTGGAATTTCAGGCGATTCCCCACGTTTCTTCGGTGAAGGGAATCGTGAGATTTTACGCCAAGGAGATATCCCCCAGGCTCAAACTGTACATGTCCCCCATCAACATACATCCCATGGATCCTGCCCTTCCCATATCGAATCCCCACGGGCTCAGCGGCGATTTGGCCAGGGAGGTTGGACTCTACTATACCCAGGGATTTCCCGAAGATACGAAAGCACTTTCCAGGGGTATCCTGAACGACGAGGAATACCTTCATCAAGCATGGATCGTCTTCAAAGAGAGGCTATCCCTGTTTCATCACGAGCTTAACAGGTTCAAGGCGGGACTGCTGTTTTTCTATTTCAGTTCCCTGGACCTGAACATTCACATGTTTTACAGGACTATCGATCCGTTCTCCCCTCTTCATGAATCCACGGATCCCAGATTCAAGGCGGCGGTTCGGGAGCTTTACGCCGGAATCGACGGAGTGATTGGTGACGCCATGGATATTCTGGAGGGAGATGACCGTCTTCTCGTGATATCGGACCACGGTTTCGCCCCCTTCAACAGGTCGTTCAACCTGAACAGCTGGCTCGCCGGGAACGGCTACGTATCCGTGTCCCTTTCCAATGCCGGAAACAGGGACATGTTCGAAGGAGTGGACTGGAGTGGGACGGCCGCCTACGGCCTGGGCCTCAATTCCCTGTACCTGAATCTGGCGGGCAGGGAAAACGGAGGCATCGTGAAGAGAGAGGAAACCCCGGAACTGCTTACCAGGCTAAAGAGGGAGCTGGAATCTATTACGGATCCGGTCAACGGCAAAAAGGTTATATCCAACGCCTTCATCACTTCGGAAATATTTCCGGGCCCCCTTCCCCCTCATGCCCCGGACATGATAATCGGTTACTCCAGGGGATACAGGGCTTCGTGGAAAACGACCCTGGGCGGCTTTCCAAAGGATGTCCTGACGGACAACACGGATCCATGGAGCGGTACCCACTGCATAGATCCGGCAATAGTCCCCTGCGTGCTTCTTTCCAATATGAGACCGGAGGTGGATGATCCGGATTTGACCGACATGGGCAGAAGCATTGCCGGCATGTTCGATATTTCCAGGCTCCCGGAGGGTGGGAGAGATATTTTCCGCCGGAAGGAAAATAGCGGATGAAGTACGTTAACCTCGTCTTGAACACGCTGTTCGACGTCTTCCTTTATCCCCTGGGATGGTTGCCGCCGCTTTGGGGGCTGATCTTCGTTTCCGCCGTTTCGGGAATACTGATGGTGATGATATTCGGGAAAATCTCCGACCAGGAGGGAATCGCCGTACTCAGAAAGAGAATGACCGGTGAGGTGTTGGGTATACTTCTCAATGCGGGAACCCCGGCCACGGTGATTTCTTTCGCAGCCAGGCTGATTGCCGACAATACGAGATACCTCGTCATGATACTGAAGCCGATGGTTGTGATGGCCGTCCCGTTCATGCTTTTATGGGGACAGCTGGACGCCAGGTACGGTTCCGCCGGCCTTCCCGGAAACCAACCGGTCACGATCACCTTTCAGTATGCGGAAGAACCGCCTCCGACGGAAGAAAACGACTTTTCCGTCCGGAATGGCGGACTGATTCCGCCGGTGATGACCGTGGATACCCTGAAACAGGTTTCTTTCAGAATTTTTTCACACGGGAGCAGAGGTGTTGAGATTCTGGCGAACGACCTGCGAATACCGGTCGGTTCCATCCACGAATGGAACGGAAGCCTTGTTTCCAGGGGATTCGATACCTCTCCTTCCCTCCTTTCTCCGTTCCATCCGACCGTTACGGTACTCGACGCAGGGACTGAAACCCCGGATTCGGGATGGTATTCATTCCCGGACGTCGATTACCGTGTGATGGGATGGCGGTGGTCATGGGCGGCGGTTTTCCTGGTATTTTCCATGGCAGCTGCGGTTGTTGCGACCGGAGTCTTGAAAATCAAGGTATAAAAATACATCCTGAAAGGTAACAGATGCCGAAACTCAAATTGAAATTGGACGATTCGACCATGGAGCGGCTTGAAAAGGTCGTTGAAGCGGGAGGCTATTCCTCTTGCGAAGAATTCATTCTCCATGTACTGGAGCGGGAACTCGACAGTCTCGTGCCAATGGAAGGCGAGTCGGAAGAGGAAATAATGAGGAAACTGGAAGGCCTGGGTTACCTGGAATAAAACCCTATTCCTCCAGGTACCCGAGTTCTTTCAGTCGCGCCAGTATTTTCTTCTCCTCGTCCGGGTGAACGTCGTGCCTGGGTGGCGGTACCAATCCCCCCAGCTCCAGGTTCCTCATGAAAGACGCCCTGCGGACTTCGTCACGAAGATCATCCATGGAAACTTCCCTGACGGCGAGTTCAGGACCCGATGGTATGCCGGAAGACTTATTTCCGGATGCTATCACCACCACGCCGTGGCTCGCCACCATGGCGCACGCCGCGACTTTTGCCTCGTGATTGTCCGTCATGCCGAGGTTCTTCAGGGTGCCGGAATGAAATACTTCCACCCTTCCGCCCCTGTCACCTATTTCCTTTCCCAACTCGTCCAGTACGGATTCGTCGGATTCGCTTCCGCGTAGAATCCATATTACGAGTCCCTTCATCTGTCATCTCCTTTCCCGGCGGCTCTCATGAGTACTTCGGCCACCTCGGGACGAGTGAACTCCGGGGGAGGTGTTTTCCCTTCCGCCAGCATGCTCCTTACCTTCCTTCCCGCCAGGAAAACGTGCTTGTCCGAATCGTGGGGACACGTCTTGCTGGTGGCCATTCCACCGCATTTCAAACAGTAGAACGCATGTTCGAACTTCATGGGGACTATTCCGAGTTCGTCCCGGTCGAACCGGTCGAATATCATCTGAGCGTCATAGGTTCCGTAGAAATTACCCACTCCGGCATGGTCCCTTCCTACTATGAAATGGCTGCACCCGTAGTTCTTGCGGAGCAAGGCGTGAAACACCGCTTCCCTGGGACCGGCATACCGCATGGCGGCCGGAAACACGCTGACGGCCACCCTGTCGGGAGGATAGTAATGTTCCAGTATGATCTCGTAACATCTCATTCTTACATCGGCGGGTATGTCGTCGTTCTTCGTATCACCCACCAAAGGGTGCAACAGAAGGCCGTCAACGGTTTCCATGGCGCATTTCTGGATGTACTCATGGGCACGATGTATCGGGTTCCTGGTCTGAAAGGCGACCACGGTGTTCCATCCCTTCGCCCTGAAAAGGACCCGGGTTTCCCTGGGGTCCAGACGGTAATCGGGAAAAGTCTCGGTGTCCCTCCACCTTATCGATCGTATTTTTCCGCCCAGGTACCTGCCGGAGAGAAAATTCAGGTATGCCGCCCCGGGGTGCGACGTATCCATGGTTCCAAGGGTTTCAAGGGCTTCATGTCTCAGATCGGCTTCGAAGATTTCCTCCACCACCATCTCTCCCCGTATGGTTCCCGATTCATCCTTCAGCGCCACGCTCTCACCGGGCTGCACCCGAGGATCGTCATTCTTGACGGAGAACACCACCGGAAGAGGCCAGATGGGTCCGGAAGAAAGGCGCATCGCCTCCACCACCGACTCGTAGTCCTCACGGCACATGAATCCCTCCAGGGGGCTCATGGCGCCGTTCCCTATCATTTCGAGATCGCTTCTTTCCCTGGAATTCAAAGTAAGTGCCTTGGAATCCTCCAGGCGGGAGAGCAGTTCGGCGGCTTCTTCCGCCATTGCCTGTCTGTGTGTCAGGCGACCGCCGTGGGGAGGTACGAGCATGTCAACTGCCTTTCTGTTCGGGAACCGGTATAGTTCCTTTGCGTGTTACCTGTGGCGGAGAATATAATTCCATGGTACCCCGGGGACAGTAACATGCCGTGAAGGTATTCTTTTCATGTGCTAAGTGAGGGTGTGATATGGATTCTCTTCCGATAGAAGTAAGGAACCTGGAGAAATCGTACAGGAGAAAGCTGGGACTATCCAGCTTCAAGGCAGTGGATTCCCTGAGTTTCGAACTGCATACCGGAGAGATCTTGGGGTTCCTGGGACCCAACGGGGCCGGTAAGACCACCACGATAAAATGTATCCTGGGTCTTCTCCGGCCTTCGAAAGGATACGTGCGTCTCTGGGGGGACGTTCCGGGTTCCGGAAAGGTACGAAGAAGAATAGGCTACGTTCCGGAGAACCCGGACTACGAAGATATTTTCACTCCCCTGGAATTGCTGGACATGTTCGCGTCCATGCGGAGGTTGGAGACCGGGCGAAAGGAACATCTGGAACTACTGGAGAGGGTGAACCTATCGGGATGGGAATCGGTGAGATTGAGAAATTTCTCGAAAGGTATGAGGCAAAGGGTGAGCCTGGCCCTCGCCCTGCAGTCCAGGCCCGATCTCCTGGTGATGGACGAACCTACCGGCGGCCTGGACCCGGTGGCCATGAAGGAATTCAGAGACGTGATACTCGAGGAAAACCGCCGTGGCGCCTCCATCTTCCTCTCCTCTCATCTTCTTTCGGAGGTGGAAGCGGTCTGTCACAGGGCCATCATCCTCTCCAAGGGCCGTAAGGTCGCCGAGGGTACAATGGAAGATCTGTTGAGAACCGAAGACAGGTTCGTGATCACTTACAGACCCCCCGGAGGGGATGCATCCTCCGAACCCCTGGAAAAGGAAGTTCCCGAGGCCGTTTTGCAGGAAACGATAGACGAACTGAGAAGGGAGGGCTGTTTCATAGAAAGAGTCAACCCGCTATACAGAAGCCTCGAAGAGGTATTCCTCAGTGCCACCGAGAGTGCCGGAGGCGGAAAATGAAACCAGTGATGACTTTCGCTTTGATGACCATGAGAAGCCTTGTGAGGCGCAGGACCATCTGGGGGATAAGCATCGTGATACTCCTAGCCCTGATAGGCATAGGGCAGGTTCCGGGTTACGGTACCACCAACCAGGGAAGGTTCATAATCGATTTCGGTCTTTTCGGCCTCGAAGTGGGCGCCTTTCTGCTGGCGGTGGGCCTTGCATCCAATATCTACCCCAGGGATAGGGAAAGAAGAACCATAATGCCTATAATAGCGGTCCCCCTTTCCAGGGGAGAATATCTCATGGGAAGGTTTCTCGGAGCGGCCATAGTCCAGGCCGCTGCCATACTGGTAGGTTGCATCGGACTCATGATCGTCCTGATAATGAAGAATCATGCGGTCCCTCCCGATCTTTTTCCCGCATCGCTCCTGTTGGTTGTTGAGGGCTGGTTCCTCCTGGCCGTGGTGTTCTTTTTCAGTTTCTGGACCTCGCCTCCCCTTAACGCTCCGCTGACCCTCTTCCTGTTCATAGTCTCCCAGATGTCCGTCCTGGATTTCGTGAAACTCGTCCCGGGGGTTCCCGGCCTCATGAGAGTTATCAGGCTTCTCCTGCCCCACATGGACGTATTCCATATCAAGGATCCAATCACCCACGGGATGGATATCCCCGGCCTCTACTTCCTGTTGGCGGTGCTCTATGGTCTTTCCTACATGGCATTCATGCTATCTGTGGCCCTCGCGGTGTTCAGAAAGAGGGACCTGAAGTGATCTTGAAACTCCTGGCGATATCGGTGCTTCTGCTGGTCCTGTCATGCAGGGCCGACTATGACATAGAAGAAGTGGCCGACGAGGAGTACCTGGGAGAAGGTCACCATTCCCATGACCTGCCCGATTCGCTGCAACACGAAGAATCCCTCCACGATCATTCCGGAGACCCGGAGCACGATGCCGGGGAGGAACACGCAGGAGAACATAAGGAGCGTCTCGAGGACGAAGCGGTGAGCGGGCACCAGATGCACGTTCACCAGCCCGGTGAACGGAACCATGGTACCGAGTGGTTCTTCAACCAGCCATGGGCCGCGAAGTTCATCTGGGGGAAAATGCTCAGGGATTCTGTGGTTCTCATCCTGCTTGCGGGGCTCATTACGTTCTTCTCCGGGAGGAACCGGAAATGATGGATCATGTCAGGCCCTACGTGTATGCGGTTATTTTCTTGGCGGTGGCCATAATAACGGGGCGCCTGGCGTCGGAGGATTCACCCGGGGGCAACGAAGTCGCAAAGGCAACGGTTTCCGCCGGAACGGGACAACTGGGAGTCATGCTCGCCGACCTCCTCTGGATAAAGATAGACAACTATCACCACATAATGATGTATCAAGGTTACGAGTGGACCACCATTACGGAGTACATGCCACAGTTGTGGCTCGTTATCAAACTCAATCCTTCTTTCCCGGATGCTTACATAGACGGCGGCCATCACCTCGCGGTGAACCTGGGGTTTCCCAAGGAGGGGCTTGAACTTCTGGATCGCGGAATCATAAACTGCCCGGATGATGAAAGAGTTTTCTGGGAACGACTGATGGTATTGTGGAGAACCGGATACAGGGGAGTCAGGGCTACCCGGTCGGCTGCATGGGATTACCTTAAAATAGTACGCAGAAAACGGGGTAGGATAAGAGAAGCGTGGAACGAGGCCAACGCCGTGATGATAATAGGTTTCACTTTCCGGGATGACGAATCCAGGATAAACGCCGGCAGGCTGGCCGCGAGGTACGAAGAAAGAGCACGGAACATCAGGAGATTGAGACAGCTGCAGGAGGAAGATCAGTCGTAAACCTACTCCTTCCCTTTCCTGAAATACTTCACCACCATTTCCGCTTTCACCCTGCCGACCCCGGGCACCTCCATTATCTCTTCCAGATCGGCCGCCGCTACTTTTTCGGCGCTCCCGAAGTGCAGGAGCAGCCTGGTCCTGGTGGCCGGTCCGATTCCCGGAATATCGTCCAGAACCGAACCGAACGTTTCCCTGGAACGCTTCGACTGGTGGTAATGGAGTACGAACCTGTGGGCCTCGTCCCTGACCATCCTCAGGAATGAGAGCGGTGTGGAATCCAAGGGAAGCCTCGTTTCCCGCCACGTCATGGCGTCGATGAGGATTTCCTCTTTCTTGGCGATGGAGATGAACCTGGTATTCGATGCGAATTCTCCTGCGGCTGATACCGCCGCTTTCAACTGGGTTATCCCTCCGTCCACCAGGAATACGTCGGGATACTCCTCTTCCGGTGTTTCGAAATATCTTCGCACCGCTTCGTGGATCATTGCGGGATCGTTTTTCCCCAGTTCATCGGGCATTGAGAACCTTCTGTAGCCGTTCCTGTCGGGATAGCCGTCACGGAAACTCACTACTGCGGCCACCGGCCATGACCCATGTATGTTGGAAGCATCCAGGCAGACTATCCATCGTGGAATCCGGGGAAGAGCGAAGATGTCGGCGAGGGCATCCAGGGCGCCTTCCATTCTCTTTCCTCCTCTTTTGGGACGTTTCCACTCCAATCTCAGGAGAAATTCCCTGAGGTTGCGCATGGCCAGTTCCAGCAATTCCGACTTATTCCCCCTGGAAGGGATCGAAATGGAAACCCGTCCGTCTCGCTTCGAGGAAAGCCAGGCTTCGAGGTAATCGGCATCGGGAATGGCTGCGGGAACCAGTATTTCTCCGGGTACGTCGTCGGTGCCTCCGTAGTAAGCCTTCAGCAAGACCGATAAACGTTCCCCTTCATCCGCCAGCCTCCACCTGCCGTCGAAAGGAATCCTCAGGGTACACGTGAACCGGCCGCCCCTTATTCTCATCAGTATACCCCAGTTTTCCAGGACCGCCGCTACGTCGCGGTTAACGGCGTTTCCGAGGTTCCCGGGGGAAGGCCATCCGAAACTGTCCAATCTGGACAGAAGATCCCGTATTCCGGCGGCTTCCTCGAAATCCAGGGAATCCGCCGCTTTTTTCATCGCCGATTCCAGTCGTTTTCTTGCGCCGTCCCAGTCTCCTTTGAGAATTCCCAGAAGTTCATCGATCCTTTTCAGGTATTTATCCCGGGTCGTCGAACCGGTACAGGGGCTTATGCATTTGCCCATCTGGCCCATGAGACACGGCCTCTCCCTGGAAGAAACCTCTCTCCCCCCGCAGCGCCTCAGGCGAGTGATGTCCAGGAGGAATTCCACCAGCTTTCTGAGGTTCCTGGCATCCGGATACGGACCGAACCTCGGACGATGGCGGGGATTGCTCCTCTCCCTGGTCATGATCAACCTGGGCCATTTTTCGTCGGTGGTCACTTCCAGGTAGGGATACCTGGAAGAAGTATGCAGGCGGACGTTCAATGGCGGCTTCCTGAGACGTATGAGTTCGGCCTCCAGCAGCAGGGCCTCCACTTCGTTTGCCGTGATGGTCCATTCCACGGTTACGGCCTTTCGAAGAAGCAGGCGGTGCCGCGTGTCGCCTTCGTCACGCAAGTGATTCTTCAACCTTTTTCTGAGACTCTTGGCTTTTCCTATGTAGAGGATTCTTCCCGAGGAATCAATGAAAGAATAGATCCCGGGGGCATCGGGCGCTCCGTCGAC
>Ga0256835_1000144_pt1 | contig 57645 bp, 47 predicted proteins | sample PIR30metaG_FD_185972 | JGI IMG/M metagenome (GOLD analysis project Ga0256835, IMG submission 185972) | Hydrothermal vent microbial communities from East Pacific Rise, Pacific Ocean - PIR-30 | ecosystem: Environmental > Aquatic > Marine > Hydrothermal vents | place: Pacific Ocean: East Pacific...
TAAAGTCTAATTGATTAACACATTATTTATTTTGTTACTTAAACCTTTTCAAATATTCTTTTCGCAAAAACGGATAATCCCATACATCTCCCGCAATAATGATTTTATTCGATTTATCCAAAAGATATAGATCGGTTCCATCGAACAAATCTTTTTGATTTATTATGCATATATCATAAGTTTCAAGTTCTTTGTTCAAAAAATATTTTATATAACTATCAGAGCTTTCGATACTTACAATGAAAAATCCTATTTTATGTAATTTTAATAATTTCAAATACAAATCATATATACTCTTTAATTTTACCAAACATACGGAACAATCAAAACTCATCTCATATATCAGTTTATAATTATTCTTTGTCCCGCACAGATTTCCGATTTTACTGTTTTCACTTGTCACTCTTCTTATTTTACCGATGATTTCATACTCTTTCCCTCTTAATCTATCCATCCGTTTCTCAATCGAATATTGTTTTTCAATCACCACTATTCTTTTTATAATTACAATGGATAAAAAAACCACAATTATAAACAAAATCACATATAATATTTTTTTCATATTAAACCCGCTTTTATTAATTCTTATCCTTATATTTGAATTTCACTATCTCGTTTGCCGTTGCTCCGTAGATATCGGAGTAGTCATCCGATAACCGTATTCTATAAATCTTTTTATCAAGTATTAACTCTTTTGCAAGTTTCCCCCTACTATTCATTATATAAATTTTGTTTGTGAAAACCCCATTATTAGCTCTTCCTTTTTTATTAAAAAAATATCTACCGGAATACAAAAGATAAATCTCGTCAGTTTTTCCATTATAATCAATATTAACATAACCCCACCTTGTTCTTTGATTATATTCCAACGCATAGTATTGACCTGCTGGTTTAATTTCGTATTCGGGGAAAAAAAGTTCGGGTCCATAGTAAGTTGTCAATAGTTTACCATTTTCAATATTGTATTTTTCAATAATTGAGCCGAACAAATTTGCAATAAAGATCTCATTTGTTTTATTTTTGTAAATCATATCTCCGAGAAATCCTTGCGAATGCTGTTTTGCAAATCTTTTATTTTTATATTTTATAGGTATCTTCCCTATGGTTTTTATCAATTTCCCGCTCCTATCATACTCAAGGATCCTTCCTTTTGTTGTTATTGCTGTAGCAAAAAACTTATTATCAGGGGAAATAATAATTTGATCGGGTATTTCATCTTTAAATCTAATAATTTCAACAGGTTCAAAATTATTATTTAAAATCTTTTTAACATTAAAACTTTTTATTGTGGAAGATGAAAAATCATATATGCAAAACATATTTATATTACTATGGGTTTTAATAATATTAGACGGACCAATAAATTCCGAAGGTCCCTGCCCTTTTTTCCCGAAGGATTTTAATAATTCTCCTGACTCTATATCAAATATTTTTACCATTTTTTCGGATTTCCTATCAATCAAAACCAGATATTTATCAATAATATTAAAATCTCCAAGTCTGTTAATTTTTTCTTTATTTATAAATACACCGGATAATAGCTCTTTTTTTATAACAGGCTTTTTCAACTTTATCAAATTAGTATAATTATATTGTGAGAATTTATTTGAACACCCGTTTGATAGAAATAATAAAAAAACCAAAAAATATATTATTATCAATCTTCTTTTCACAAAACGCCTCCTTTATCAGTCTGTTTATTACATCAAACTTTTTACACATATTAATTATATCTTACTTAAATATTAATCAATTTCTTAACATTTTTCAACAAAATTTAAAATCCCAAACATTTAACGAGCGGAGAAGTAAAGCCTTTGAGATTCCAAGCTTTAAGCTTTTAATAGTTTCTCGACTTTTCCATCAATCTCATTTAAAAACAGATATCTCTCTTTATCTTCCATTTTCAGATAAAATTGACTTTTCTTTATATATGGATAAATTCTTTGAAAAGCATTAAAAAAATCTTTGTTTTTCAAATATTCTATGGTTTTATATTCAAATACGGGAGATACCGCCCTTGTTAAAAATTCATCTTCAGGTTGTTCCCTCTCTATTACGGGATAATCATATCCGCCTGTCCTGCTTTTTAATATTTTTTTTATTATTACCCTGCTGTTTTCCCTTTTTACATCTTTTAAATACGCGGCACTATAAGGATAAGGGATGAGATAAGAGGATGTCGGAAGCAGATTAAAATTCTCCGTTCTTTTTGATATCTCCCATATATAAAAGAATTCATCAATAAATTCTTTCCAATCAGAATCACCGTCAAGAATTATCCAATAATGATAATTTATTATATCTCTTTTTTGAAATTCATTAAGAAGTATTTCAAACATCTCTTTTTTCAGATATTGCTTTCCAAGCCTTTTACCCCTTTTTTCGAGGAAAGTATCTGTTCCAATCCATAACAACGGATTATCAGCATATAGCTCTTTATCACCGATATAATCGAGCATTTTATAATCTATCCCTCTTTTATCAACAAAAGAGCTTATTGATGTTTGAAATCCGTAAATTTTAAACCCTTCGGCTTTTATAGTATCAATAATTTCACATGTCTTTTCTTGCCCGAGCAAAATATCATCATCATTTATATTTATATTAAAAATTTGAGAACTATCAATTTTCCTCTTTTCAATCTCTTTTTTATAGTTTTTTAAAATTGTTTTAAGATTTTCAGGATTAATTATTCTGAATTTTTTCCCGTGAATATGGGAACAGAAGATACAGGATCTCGGACAACCTCTTGAAAGATTAAGTTCAAGCCCTTTTTCAAGTTTTTTATCGGGAATGACGGAAAAATCTATTTCCAAACTATCAATATCAATTACACTATTAACTCTATCCATATTTGCAAGGATAAAATAATCATCATCATTATAATAAAACCCCTGAAATTTTGATATCTCGTTAAATATCGAAAAAATATCATTTTTTTCAAAACCCGAAATTAAGTTCAGAATATCGGCGATAATATTATCAGCTTCTCCTCGGACAATAAAATTAATATCTCCGATATGAGTTATAACCGTTAATGGCGATAGAGTAACGAGAGGTCCTCCCGCTCCTATCTTACCCTGATATGTTATTCTTATTTCATTAAAAAATTCCAATATTTCGGGGAGTAAATCATCAAAAAGTGTAAAACCCCAAAAATCGGTTTTCGGAATTTCATAATTATTAGATTCTTTATCTATAATACTGACAGAGCTTTTTATCCCTCTTTTAATAGATTTTCCCGATAAATACAGAAGCGAAGGGGGATAAGGGATATCATCCCACCTTTTATCAAAAAAAGAGGAAAAAAAAGAGAACTCAGCTGAAATATTTTTATTATATTCATATTTTTTAATTTTGATATTAATCTTTTTTTCATTATGCAAAATAGGATTTTTCGTATCATAAACACGGATATACCCGTCTTCCGTTTTTGAATAAAATAAACCATTTTCCTTATTATTAAAATCTATTATCCCCCCGTTGTTAAATCCCTTTTCAATTAATCCCTTTATAATATCAAGATAATATTCATTATCTTTTTTCTTCTTTTTTTTTATTAACCAAACCCCTTTAAATAGTTTTACATCCGGTAATTTAATTTTGTTTCTCTTCATAAAATAAAGAATAAAGATTTATACTACGATTTTATCCTTTACTTCCCCTTTTATAACATCGAAAACTTCATCAAATTTTTTTATGGCGGGGAGAATCTCATACTCTATTATATCCGCAATCTCAACATTATCTTGTCTCTGCTGAGCATTATTGAAAACTTCAAAAATCTTATTCAGATTAGTGAATTGAGATGCAAGAGTATCTCCGTTTTTTAATTTAATGGAATTAATATCAAATTTATACAGGTTATGGATATTAATAAAAAGGGTAATTACAAGCTTAATCCCTTCAAGACTTCCGTTTATTGCTTCGTTTTTTTTATCATCCTCACCAAGTCTCGCAAATTCAGCCGCCCCTTTTAAAATTTTAATAAGATTAGGCAAAAACTTTTTTACATTTTCAATTCCATTAAAAGCTATTTGAGAAATATCCAGAGTATTAATCTCTATTCTTTGATAATTATCGGGTGTTTTTTCCAATTTCACCCCTGAGATTATTCTGGTTATATCATCACCATCAGCTGTAATTTTAATAATACCCTTTTTCATCTTTCCGATTCTATCATATATCTGTTTTAATAGAAGAGACCAATCATTATTAAAATCCGATAATTCTATTTTTTCCCCGTCAAGATAAATTTCCGGCATATCTCCTCCTTCCGTCATTTATTCCGCTAAATTAAGTTTCTTTCTTTTGCCAAATATAGTTTTAAAATTAATCCCCTCGGTTAATGAAAAAATCGCCATATAGAGATAACCATATTGAAAAATAAACAGGAACGGGATTGTCAGATAAATCCCTTTAATAAGAGAGACGACTACGGTAGCGGTAAAATATAGCCCCAACACTAATTCAAAATAAGGAAGATACCCCTTTTTTGATTTATATTTTTTTGTTCTGACCTCTTCTCCGTTTTTCTTTACACCGTATTTAGGCGTTCTGACAAATTCCGATTCCTTATCAAAAAGTCCCTCAAGCACAGCTATGGCATTATTAACTGAGAGCCCTATTCCTATCGCCGATACAAAAGGCAAATATTTTATTTTACTTGTCCATGTTTTAAGATACTCTTTTTGTGCCACGATATAAAAACTCGAAAAAGAGAAAGTGGCAAGCAAAAGGAACGGAATATCAATTAAAATCATCTGATTCCAATCAAGTCCTCTTCTGATAACAACGGTAGGAAATATTAAAACCGATAAAGGAATCATAAAAAGATAGGCGATATTTGCATAAAGATGAAAAAACGCCTCTATTTTATTTTTCAAAGGGATATTTGATTTTAAAATCGTGGGCATCAATTTTTTTGCTGTTTGAATTGCACCTTTTGCCCATCTATGCTGTTGAGTTTTAAAAGCTTTTATATTAACAGGTAATTCTGCGGGCGCAATCATATCAGGGATATATACGAATTTCCAGCCCTCAAGTTGAACTCTATAGCTTAAATCAAGATCTTCCGTCAAAGTATCGTGTTGCCATCCACCTCCGTCGATAATCGCCTGTTTTCTCCATATCCCTGCGGTTCCGTTAAAATTAAAAAATCTTCCGGTTCTATTTCTAACAGTGCTCTCTATAACAAAATGTCCGTCTAACAATATTGTTTGAACCTCTGTTAAAAGGGAATAATTTCTATTTATATGTCCCCATCTGATTTGAACCATACCGATTTTAGGATCGGTAAAATAATGAATCGTTCTTTTTAAAAAATCTCTCGGTGGAATAAAATCAGCGTCAAATATGGCACAATATTCATACTTTGCAATCTTTAATCCTTCATCGAGAGCCCCGGCTTTATACCCTTCTCTATTATCTCTATGTATGTATTTTATATCAAACCCGAGTTTTTTATATTTTTCGACAACCTGAGAAACAATCTCCTGTGTTTCATCGGTCGAATCATCAAGAACCTGAATCTCCATCTTGTCTTTAGGATAATTAAAATTACATACGGCTTTAATCAATCTTTCCGCGACATAAAGTTCATTATACAATGGTAATTGGATTGTTACTCCAGGGAGTTGTTCGAATTTACCCTTTGGTTTAATCCGTTTGTTTTTATTTTTATGATAAAGATATAAGAGATAGTATCTATGCGCACCAAAAATAGATAAGATAAACAAAATTATAAAATATAAAACCAAGATTAATATATTCATTTAAGTTGTATTTTATTATCTTTATAATATTTTGTCAAACATTCTCGTTTTTTTTTCGTATTAATATTGTTAGAGATATAAATAAAGGAGTGTTATATGAATAACAAAAAATTCATGCTTTTTGTTCTTATTTTATTGTTAGTTAGCTTTACTTATGCGATGAAAGATTCTCGTCTTTTACGGTTTCCCGATATCAATGGTAATCGTATAGCATTTGTTTATGCCGGAGACATTTGGACTGTTTCTTCGACAGGAGGTGATGCGAAAAGATTAACATCACACATTGGTCTTGAACTTTTTCCCAAAATATCACCGGATGGTAAATGGATTGCTTTTTCCGCTGAATATTCAGGCTCAAGACAAATCTATATCATACCTTCCGAGGGAGGGGTGCCTAAACAACTAACTTATTATAATGATGTCGGAATTATGCCTCCGAGAGGCGGATGGGATTATGCTGTTTTGGATTGGACCCCCGACAGTAAAAAAATACTTATCAGGGCAAACAGAACACCTTACGGGAAAAGGATGGGAAAATATTATCTCGTCCCCATAGAGGGAGGTCTGGAAACACCGCTTGAGATTCCTGATGCCGGATTCGGTAAATTCTCACCTGATGCAACGAAAATAGTTTATACCCCCATATCAAGAGAATTCAGAACATGGAAAAGAACAAAAGGGGGAAGAGCTCAGGATGTTTGGATATATGACCTTGTTAAACATACATCAAAAAGAATAACAAAATTCACAGGAACAGATCAACACCCCCTATGGTATAAAGATAAGATATATTTTGTATCCGACAGAGGCCCTAATGCAAGACTCAATTTTCACTCTTATGATTTAAAAACAGGGAGCTTTTCACAAATTACTCATCATAAGGATTTTGATGTTTTATGGCCCTCGGGAAGAAACGGAGTTATTATTTATGAAAACGGCGGATATATATATAAACTTAATCTCAATACGGGTAAAACAGAAAAATTAACCATAAATATAGACTTTGATAACCAGAATAGATTACCCTATTTTAAAAATGTTGCAAAATATGTTTCAAGATTCGGTTATGATATCTCACCATCGGGTAAAAGAGTTGTATTTGATGCAAGGGGAGATATCTGGACGGTTCCCGCTAAAAAAGGGATAACTTATAATCTAACAGATTCCCAGGGTGTTAAAGATTCTTATCCCGCATGGTCACCCGACGGAAGATGGATTCTTTATTATTCAGATAAAACGGGAGAGTATGAAATATATTTAACCTCTCCAAAAGGAAAAAAAACAATTCAACTTACAAAAGACAGCCACAAATGGCGTTTTCCAGCTGTTTGGTCTCCCGATAGCACAAAAATACTCTTTTCCGATAAAGACCAAAATTTCCAATTTATGGATATCAAAACAAAAAAAATAACAATCATTGATAAAGCGAAACAATCGGATATCACTGATTACGGATGGTCTCCCGATTCAAAATGGGTTGTTTACACAAAAGAGGGTTCCAATGGTTTGGAGGAGATTTGGGTTTACTCACTCGAAAATAATGTAAAAAAACAACTGACATCGAATGAATATAATAATTTTTCACCTGTTTTTTCAAAAGATGGTAAATACATATATTTTCTCTCTCTAAGAACCTTTAATATGAATTTCTCAAGCTATGAATTTGATTTTGTTTATAATAAGGCAACTAAAATATATGCTGTAGCTCTTACAAAAGATGCTCCCAAACTGTTCCAAGATGAAAATGATGAAGAACCTGTAAAATCAAAAAGTATTAAATCCAAAACAAAGAAAAAAGGGAAAGTGAAAAAAAATATTGAAAATGATGAATTAACAGTTAAAATAGATTTTAACGGCATAAATGACAGAATAGTTGCCTTTCCCTTAAGAGCCGGTAATTATCACGGAATTGCCGTATTAAAAGGGGGAATCCTATATCTTAAATCGGGCGGATTGTATAAATTCGATATCAAAAAAAGAAAAAGTGTTCTCATAATTAAAGGGATATCAGGGGGAAAAATATCAGCTGACGGAAAAAAACTTTTATACAAAGCTGGTTCCAAATACGGTATTATTCCGATTGCTCCGAAGCAAAAAATCGGTAATGGTCTGCTGAATTTAAAAAATCTTACGATGAAAATCGACCCTGTTAAAGAATGGAATGAGATGTTTAGAGACGGATGGAGATTATACAGAGATTGGTTTTATGTAAAGAATATGCACGGAGTAAATTGGAAAGGGATGTATGAAAAATACAAAAAGTTATTGCCCTTTATTGGTCATAGAGCTGACCTTGATTATATCTTCGGAGAGCTTATAGGTGAGTTAAATGTTGGACACTGTTATGTTCATTGGGGAGATTTTCCGAGAGTTAAAAGGATAGACACAGGCCTTCTCGGTGCTGATCTTACAGCCGACAAAAAAGCGGGAAGATATAAAATAGTTAAAATTTACAAAGGGGAAAATTGGAATAAAAAAACAAGATCACCCCTTACAGAGCAAGGAATTAATGTCCATGAGGGTGATTATATAATCAAATTAAATAATCATGAAGTAACTCTCAAAGATAATCCTTACAAATTCCTTGAAAATACAGTGGGAAAGCTTATTCCCATAACAGTAAATTCAAAACCCACTATTAAAGGTGCAAAAACTTATTTGATAAAACCTATAAAAAGTGAACTCGCATTAAAACATCTTGATTGGGTTAACTCAAGAAAAGCTTTGGTGGATAAACTGTCTCACGGTAGAATAGGTTATGTTTATGTTCCCGATACCGCTGTTGACGGAAACAGAGAATTATTCAAAGGGTTTTATGCTCAAAGAGATAAAGAAGCTCTGATTGTGGATGAAAGATATAATGGCGGAGGATGGAGCCCGGGAAAAATGATAGAACTTTTATCAAGAAAGATAGTAAGCTATTGGAGAAGAAGAGGATTGGAATTAAGACCCGAACCTTTCTTTGCAATAGATGGGCCCAAGGTTATGCTTATAAATCATTATTCAAGTTCAGGCGGAGATAATTTCCCTTATTGGTTTAGAAAAGCAAAATTAGGTCTTATTATAGGAACAAGATCCTGGGGAGGATTGGTCGGATACGGCTGGAGTCCTTCTCTTGAAGACGGAGGTAGTTTTGCTATTCCTTCTTCGGGTATAGTGGGAACAGACGGTAAATATATTGTTGAAGGTGTGGGAATTTATCCTGATATAGAGGTTGAAGACAGACCCGAATTAGTGGCTCAAGGGCATGACCCGAGTCTTGAAATAGCGGTAAAAGAACTTTTAAAACAATTGAAAAAACACCCTGTTAAAAAGACTCCTAAAACTCCCCCTGATCCAAATCGTTCCAAATGGTATGACGGAGTTATCAAATAATTTAAGACGGGTTAAATTTAAGAGAAAATTAGGGGAACATCTATCGAATGATGGATGTTCCCTTTTTTATTATTTTGAAATATTGTCTAATTTTTCCGGAATGGAAAGAATGGCTTTTATAATATCTATGGTTAAAAAGTAAAATACAAAAGCTATATAAGCAAAAAAGGGTAATAACCCTATCACAGCAATTGAAAACATATTATTAAAAGACAATTTCCATGCAATTGACATTTTAAACTTGCTACCAAAGAATCCGAAACTATTGATTAATAATATTATGGTGAATATAATAATCCCGATTCCATAAAAAACAGGGGTTAATTTAACAAATAACTTGATTATATATCCCAAGATTCCAATCGCTTCTTCACCAGCCGATGTTGATTTGATTATTTTTATTGAAAGTATGTCGGGATTCAAAGAGATAAGAGAAATCAGTGTAAAAACAAAGAAAAATCCCAGGCCTTTGGCAAAAGGGGCAAACTGAGGAATTTTAATCGCAAGATATGTATTCATGAATAAAACCAAAACACCTAATACAAGAGATATCAGTCCTACACTATCAGTTAAGGCATTTGAAGTAAGTTGAGTGGTATTATTCTCTATAAGTTTCTCATTAACCGAATAAAATTTACTTGATACATACTGAATTAATATAAACCCGATTGAAAAACCTATAGAATATATAAATATATTAAATGATTCCAATCTTATTCCACCTATGACTCCTATCAGAAAAGATAGTAAAGCTGCAATATAAAGGGTATAATCCCCTATAATAATAATCCAGACTTTCAAAACCTCAAACAATTTTTTTGTTAATTGATTTTTTAGAAATTCGACAAAAGCTTCGATTCTCCCCTGCAATAGGATAAATGGTTTTTTCTTAATCTCTTTCATTCTTTCCTCCTTATTTAATATATTTTTAAATATATTAAATTTTATAAAAAGATTCAAGTGTTTATAAAAGTTACAATTAATTCTAAAATTCTTGCTTTTTGGAATTAATACTATCATTATTTTCAAAGGGATGAAAAAGATACTATCGGTTTCATACATTTTTGTTGCCTGAAAAATAAGAAGAATAATTTGAAGTTATTGATTAAAATGGCTCCCCGGGCAGGACTTGAACCTGCAACACGGTGGTTAACAGCCACCTGCTCTGCCGATTGAGCTACCGAGGAGCATTAAAGATAAGGTATTTTATTAAATTTATTTTCTCTTGTCAATAATGTTTTTTTATTTTTTTTGTAATTTCACATTATCCCTTTATTATGTTTTCAATCCGTTTTCTAATTTATCAAGTTTTATAATATTAGTAAATACTACAAAATACCAATCATTTTAATAATACCCCCGGCTAAATCTTAAATTCCTACCATCGCGCCATTATTACTTATGAAACATTATATCAATTCCTTTTTGTCATTTTATCTTCTTAAAATCATTATAGCATTTGATAAATTATTATTAAAAATTAATGAAAATATTCGGTTTTATTTTAATAAAAAATATTCTATTGTAATTTATTATTATTTTATGCTAAAATTTAAAGTATGATTATTATATATAATCAATTAAGGAGGTAAATATGAAAAACATAAGTTTAAGGACGAAAATTCTCGGAACTGTTGGTATCTTGGCAATTTTTTTATTTATCGATGTTCTTTATATTTTTATCACATTAAAAAACCAAAAAAACGATGCATTATTAATAAATATAGCCGGCAGACAAAGGATGTTGACTCAAAAGATAGCAAAAAACTCTTTCTTATTAATTTCAGCGGATAAATTATCTCTTGATAAAAAGAAAATTATAAAAGAACTTAAAACAGCTGTTACTCTTTATGATAAAACAATTAAATCTTTTACAAACGGGGGATATACAATAGGGGGAACAGGTAAGAAAATTAATATAAAAAAATTTACATTGGCTTTAAATGATTTGAAAAAGACAAATGATCTTTGGTTAAAAACAAAAGAATCAGTTTTAAAAATCATTGATAAGGAAGATAGAGATTCTGAAGTTTTTCTTGCAAATAATATAAATAAATTATTATCTTTATCAAATGATATAGTTTCGGTCTTACAAAAGAAATCAGAGATAAAAATTCAGAGGATGAAAACAGTTCAAATATTTGTTTTAATTCTCGCTTTCTTCGTTTTTGTTTTTATAATTTTTGTCATAAAGAAATCCATTGTCGCTCCTATTGAAAACTTTATAGATGTTTACAATAAAGGGGCTGAAGGGGATTTAACTGTCAGAATAAAACATATATCAGGAGATGAAATCGGAAAATTATCTCAAAAATTTAATGAATTTATGGAAAAATTATCGGACATGATAATCATAATAAAACAGAACACGGAATCCGTATCCTCTGCTTCGGCTGAAATTTCAGCTACTGCCGAGGATCTCTCGCGAACAGCCGAAGATCAATCGGCACAATCCCAATCTGTTGCAGCCGCAATGGAAGAGTTAACGGCAACCATAGAAGATAATCAAAGGATGGTAGATGAAGAAACAGTTAAAGTAACGGAAATGGGAGAGGTAACAAGGAATAGTGCCCAAGTAATGTCAGAAACAATAAACTCGGTCGAGATTATTTCAAAAAAAACAGCTAATTTATCGGAACTCATTACAACTTTCGGTGATTCGGCTAAAGGGATCGGAGAAATAGTATCAGTTATAACGGATATTGCGGATCAAACAAATCTGCTTGCTCTTAATGCGGCAATAGAAGCGGCGAGAGCCGGAGAAGCGGGAAGAGGATTTGCGGTTGTAGCGGATGAAATAAGAAAACTTGCCGAAAGAACAGCAAAATCAACTAAAGAGATTCAAAATATTACAAGAGAGATTCAGGAAGGGGCGGACGGAGCAGTGGTAGCAATGGAAGATGCTTTGCAAGAAGTTGATAAAGGGGTAAAACTCGCAGAAAAAGCTCAGGAGATGTTTGAACTTATAATAAAATCCCTCGAAGAAGTTCAACAGATAACAACAGCTATCGCTTCCGCAACAACAGAACAAGCTGCAACAGTAAAGGATGTAAACTCAAGTGTTCAATTAATCGCTCAAGGAGCTGAACAAGCAAAAATATCAAATTCTCAATTAACGGAAACCGCTATAGATCTTGCTAATCAAGCCTCTATTTTAAAAGATATTTCGGACAGATTTAGAACAGAATAAACAAATTCATCATAAAATATATTAATTACTGAACCCGACTAAGGAGTTGTTTTCCGTGCTTTGTCTGTGAGAAGTCAATCTTACTTCAGGTGAAATTTTATTTTTTTAACAGGGGGAGAAAGTTTTTTCTTTATACTTAAAAATTTAAAATTTGTTTCAGGAGAAATAAAGATACCGTCTTTATATATAATATTTTTGCCCATATTCCACGGGGAGTAAAATTTCAGAATAATATTATCAGGTATGCTAAGATAACCTATCACCCCTTTCCCGTATTTACCGTAAATAAGTTTTAGAATCCCCTTTTTTTCGGTTGTTTTCAATCTTATCGGAGTCTTGCTTTTAAGTCCGAATTCAAGATTTGTATTAAAACTTATTTCAGCATAAGAATAATCATTACTTATTACTCCGGGTTCTTCAACAAGAAAGAAAGTATCATACCCGTCCGCTGTTTTTCCCTTTTTTTCAATAGCAAACCTGAATCCGTAAATATTTCCGGAATCATTTAAAATTATACCATTCCAATATCGGGAATCAAATGATCCGATTTCAAATGAATAAAGGATACTAAGACTTATAAACAATAATAAAACCACCCTTTTTAACATGTTTTATCTCCTGAAAACCATTTTATATTTATTATTCTTTATCAATTTTTTTTATCTTTCAAACTAAGTTTCATCTTCAAAAATAAATATACAAACAATCTCTTATTCTGTTTTCAGGGATAATGGGGAATATTCTTTTATTATCATGTTATTAGTATAAACTTTCGATAAATGTAAAAACCGAACAATAAAGAAAATCATAGTATTTAAAATTTCAAAAACCAATCACTTATTATTTCTTTTAATCCGAATATTATTTTCTGTTTTTAAGTATATCGGGAATAACTTTCGCTCTCTTTTCCGTAATATTTTCCATATTATTTTGATATACTGTTTTTCCGTTTTTATCTATCTTAATTTCACCATCCGTAATTTTTCCGATTTTCATATAGGATAACCCGTGTTTTTCAACCTCTTTTTCAAAAGATTCTTTATCTTTCGGTGATATTGTCATTATAACTCTTGAAGGTGTTTCACCGAACAAAAAGAGAGATTCTTCAATATTTTCGGGAATATTTAATTCAAACCCTTTTCCATTATACTCGGCGGATTCCACCATTACTGTAAATATCCCACCGTTTGATACATCGTTTGCCGACTTTATCAAACATCTTTCAGATAAAATAAAATCTCCTATCTTTTTTGCTGTTTCCATAGGAGTTTTTCCTATCATCCCCATGGTTTTCTTATAATATTTTTTAATAAAATAAGAGCCGTCAAAACTGAAATCAATATTACCCACAAGATAAATCAAATCATCTTCATCCTGAAAATCGGGATAAATAATATTTTCCTTCCCCTCTATAACCCCTACAAGACCGAGAACAGGAGTTGGTTTGATAGGCAATCCGTTAGTCTCATTATAAAAACTAACATTACCACCCGTTATCGGTGTATTAAAAAACCTGCAAGCTTCTCCCATCCCTTCAACCGCATTTTTAAACTCACCCATTATCTCCTCTTTCTCGGGATTACCGAAATTAAGACAATTCGTCGCTCCTATGGGAGTTGCACCTGTTGTTACTATATTAAGATATGCTTCCGTTACAATTCTTTTCGCTCCCTCATAAGGATTAAGATAAACAAAATCAGGATTCCCGTCAACACTCATCGATAAAAATTTATCCGTTCCCTTAACTCTTATAACAGCCGCTCCCCTTCCGGGGGTGATTACACTATTTGTCTGGACCATATGATCATACTGTTCGAAAACCCAATTCTTTTTTGCAAGATTTGGGTCTTTTAACATATCCTCTATAATATCTTCAATCTTTTTGTCAGGTTTAATATCTTTTTTCTCTATTTTGGATTCTCTGTTTTTAAAAATATTAAGATAAGGTCTGTCATAAACAGGAGCATTATCCGTAAGATATTCAACCGGAATATCGGCAACAACTTCTCCGTTTTCCTTTACCATAAATTTGCCGGTATCAGTTATTTTTCCTATCTCAACAATATCAAGATCCCATTTATTAAAAACTTCTCTCAATTCATCCTCTTTACCCTCTCTTGCGACTATAAGCATTCTTTCCTGAGATTCGGAAAGCAGAATCTCATAAGGGGTCATCCCCTCCTCCCTTTTAGGGATAAGAGCAACATCTATCTCTATGCCTGTTCCCCCTCTTCCGGCCATCTCAACGGATGAAGAGGTAAGACCGGCAGCTCCCATATCCTGAATCGATGAAATCAAATCTTTATCCATAACTTCAAGACATGCTTCTATTAATAGTTTCTCCTTGAAAGGGTCACCTACCTGAACATTGGGTCTTTTTTCTTCCGAAGATTCATCAAATTCAGCTGATGCCATTGTAGCCCCGTGTATCCCGTCTCTTCCCGTCTTTGCTCCCGCATAAAATACTTTTGCTCCCACGACATCAGCTTTTGCATAAAATATTTTATCCTTTCTCGCTATACCGAGACAAAAAACATTCACCAACGGATTATATGTGTATGAGTCATCAAAGCATGTTTCTCCACCCACAGTGGGAACACCCACGGAATTTCCATAACCCGATATTCCGGCTACAACCCCTTTGAATGTTCTTCTGTTAAGAGGATTGTCAAGTTCCCCGAATCTCAATGAGTCAAGCACTGCCACAGGTCTTGCGCCCATTGTGAATATATCTCTCAATATACCGCCCACACCTGTTGCAGCACCCTGATAAGGCTCTATAAAAGAGGGGTGATTATGAGACTCTATCTTAAAAACCGCAACATAACCATCGCCTATGTCAACTATTCCCGCATTTTCACCGGGACCTTGAACAACTTTTTCCCCTTTCGTAGGAAGTTTTTTCAAATGTATTCTTGAACTTTTATAACTGCAATGCTCAGACCACATAACGGAAAATACACCGAGTTCGGTTATATTGGGTTCTCTTCCGAGTGCTTCTTTTATTCTTTCGTATTCTTTCACCGTAAGATTATGTTGCTCTAATAATTTCTTTAATTCCATATCGGACTCCCTTATTTATCCTTTAAAAAATTGACAATAGATATAAAAAGTTTTTTACCATCCTCAGAGCCGAGCAATTTTTCGGATGCTCTTTCAGGGTGAGGCATCATACCGAGAACATTCTTTTTTTCATTCATTATCCCGGCTATATTTAGTTTTGAACCATTGGGATTATACTCATCTTTCACATCCCCTTGTTCATTCGTATATTGAAACAGGATTCTCCCCTCTTTCTTAAGTTTTTCAAGAATATCATCGGAAGCAAAATAATTTCCGTCCGCATGCGCAATAGGTATTCTCAGAACATCCCCATTATTATAAGAAGATGTCCACGGAGTTTTATTATCATTAACTTTAATATGAATATGTTTACATATAAAATGAAGGTTTTTATTCCTCAGCATTGCCCCGGGAAGCATTCCCGATTCAAGAAGCACCTGAAATCCATTACAAATCCCGAGGACAAGACCACCGTTATCCGCAAAATTTTTAACCTCTTTCATAACAGGGGAAAATCTTGCAATAGCTCCCGATCTCAGATAATCGCCATAGGAAAAACCGCCCGGTAAAACAATCAAATCATAATCCGAAAGATTTTTTTCCTTATGCCATATAAAATCTGTTTTAACTCCTATAACACTGTTTAACACATGATAGGAATCATAATCACAATTCGAACCCGGGAAAACAACTACTCCGAATCTCATTTTTCTATCTCAATCGTATAAGTTTCAATTACAGGATTTGATAAAACTTTGTGGGCAATCTCTTCAAGTTTTTTTCTCCCTTTTTCCTCATCGCTTTCATCAATCTCAATAAAAAATATCTTTCCCTGTCTGACTTTTTTAATCTCATCGTATCCCATCTCATTAAGAGAATGAAGGATGGTTTCACCTTGCGGGTCTAAAACAATCTCTTTTAAATTTACTATAATTTTTGCTTTCATTTTATACCTCTCAATTAAGGTGAATTATAACAAATTAATTATATTCGGACAATCATCTTATATTCACCCTAAAAATCGAATAATAAAGTAGAAAAATAATATCTCAATGTATTTCAATATACATAGCTAAAACATAATGGAGGATAAAAAATCTTGAACATTAGGATAATTTTGTTAATTCTCATTGAGAAACAGAAGATTAATGATATGTTGATTCCCTTTAGTATTCAGGAATGAACCGCTTTGTTCCTTATGCTTTAAACACAATACTACGAGAAAACAATGCGGTATATTGACAATAGGAATAAAATCTGTTATCTTACATACATTATATTTAAGGAGATAATTATGTATGCAATAATTGAATCCGGCGGAAAACAACATGTTATTAAGGAAGGAGATATTGTAAAAGTTGAAAAACTTGCCGTAAAAAAGAAAGTTGTGTTTGATAAAGTTCTATTTGTATCTACCGATAAAGGTAAATTTGTCGGCTCCCCTTATCTTGAAAATGTAAAAATAACAGGGGAAAAAATAGATGATATAAAAGATAAAAAGATAATCGTTTTCAAAAAGAAATCTAAGAAAGGTTATAAGAAGAAAAACGGACACAGACAGATTTATTCACATGTAAAAATTAAAAAGATTGATATGGAGGGTTAACAATGGCTCATAAGAAATCAGGCGGTTCGGCAAAAAACGGTAGAGATTCGATATCCAAAAGGCTTGGTGTTAAGGCTTATGGAAATGAAACAATAAATGCGGGTGCCATTATTATAAGACAGAGAGGAACCAAAGTAGCTCCGGGAAAACATGTCGGAAGAGGAAAAGATGATACCCTTTTCGCACTTACAAGAGGGAAAGTCCGATTCTATGATAGTAAAGGAAAAAAATTCGTGGAGATTATCCCTGAACCTAATTAATGTTTATTGATTCTGTTAAGGTCTTCCTTAAAGCGGGAAGAGGCGGGGATGGTATAATCGCTTTCAGAAGAGAGAAATTCGTTCCGAGAGGTGGTCCTGCCGGAGGTCACGGCGGAGACGGCGGCTCAATATATTTCATAAGTGATACAAATGTCGATCATCTGATTTATCTTAGGTATAAACCCATTATAAAAGCAAAGAACGGATCTCCGGGAGAAGGATTCAACAAACACGGAAAAAACGGAAAAGATATCCGTATAAAAGTTCCGGTAGGAACAATTGTCAAAGATATTGAAACAGGAGAGATTCTTCATGATTTTAAAGAACCGGGGGAAGTTTACCTTGCTGCTAAAGGGGGAAGAGGAGGAAGAGGTAATACCGCATTTAAAACATCCACAAGAAGAGCCCCCAGAATAAGAGAGGAGGGAAAACCGGGAGAGGAAAAAAATCTTCTTCTCGAGCTTAAAACAATAGCTGATGTCGGGCTTGTGGGTTTTCCTAATGCTGGTAAATCAACACTGATTACAAAAGTATCAAAAGCAAAACCGGAGATAGCGAATTATCCTTTTACGACTCTTACGCCGCACCCGGGCGTTGTTGAGCTTGATATGTATAGAAGTTTTATAATGGCGGATATCCCGGGTATAATAGAGGGTGCTCATGAGGGTGCGGGCTTGGGATTAAGATTCTTAAAACATATAGAGAGAACAAAACTTATACTTTTCATGATTAACGGAGATCCTTATTCTGATAAGAAACCGCTTGAACAATTAAAAATACTTTTGAAAGAACTTGAAGAATATTCCAAAAGACTGTTTTCAAAACCTAAAACAGTTGCTTTGAATAAGATTGATTTAATGAATGAAGAGAGTGAAAAACTTGAGAAAGAGTTGGAAGCGTTTTGTAAAAAGAAGGGGTATGGGTTCTATAAGATATCAGCCATAAGAGGGGATAATATTAAGGATATGCTCAATGGTTTGTATTCCGAGCTAAAAAAACATAAAATAAAAGATGAAGATTTTGATGAATAGAGATAGGATAGGAGTTTTCGGAGGAAGTTTTGACCCTGTTCATATAGGTCACCTGAGATTTGCGGAGATTACAAGGGAGATATTTAATCTTGAGAAGATTGTTTTTATCCCCGCTTATATCCTTCCCCATACTTATAAATCGGATGCTTCCGATTATAAATTCAGATATAAGATTACGGAAAAATCAATATCGGAGAATGAATATTTTGAAATATCCGATATCGAGAGTAAAAGGGAAGAGAGATCATGGACTATAGATACATTGAGAATAATGAAAGAGAGATATAAAGGTAAAGAGCTCTATTTTCTGATGGGCTCTGATTCATTTGAAAAAATTGATACATGGAGAGAGTGGAGAAAGATAATATCAGAGTTTAAGATTATTGTTGCAATGAGGCCCGGGGAGGATAAAAAAAGGTCGTTCGATATATTGAATAAATATGAACTTAAATATAATGAAATTGATGGCTTTGAAAATCAAAAGAAAAATATTGAGAAAAATATCAATATATTAAATGTAAATAGTTTGATACGGGTTTCCTCCTCTCAGATAAGAGAGTTGGCAAAAAGGGGGAAATCCGTAAGGTATCTTATAAATGATAAAATATATGATGATATAATAAAATATTATTCGGAGGTATGAATTTGACGGAAAAAGGAAACACTGTTTTAAACAAAATCATTGAGATTATTAATGAAAAAAAAGGGGAGAATATCAAAGTATTGAAAGTCTCTCAATTAACAACTATCGCGGATTATATAATCATTGTATCCGGAAATTCCAACAGACAATTGATTGCAATTACCGAAGAGATTGAAAAAAAACTAAAGAAGATGAAGAGAAAACCATTGAGTGTCGTGGGAAAAGCGAATGCGGAATGGATTCTAATGGATTATAATGATATTCTTATAAATATATTTTTAACCAAAACAAGAGATTATTATAATCTCGAGGAATTATGGGAAAGGGATGACAATTGCATATCCTTGCAAAAATTTGGTATTCAGGGACAGGAATAGCAAGACTGTTTTAAAAAAAGTTCTTGATTTTGCCGCCGCAAAAACACCTATATTATTGATCGGGGGAAATGGAAGCGGTAAAAAAGAGCTGGCAAAAATTTATCATTATTCTGTTTTTGAAAATGAAGATGGATTTATCCATATAAATTCAAGTAATCTTGATGAAGAGATCGGATACTCAATGTTATTCGGTTATAAAAAAGGGGCTTTTACGGGGGCTGAAGAGGATAAAAAGGGGATTTTGGAAGATAAAAAAACAATATATCTCTCTTCGATAGAGGATCTCCCTTACAACCTTTTCTCTCCGATACTTAATCTTCTGGAAACAAAAGAGTATTATCCTCTCGGGGATAAGGATAAAAAGGTGTTTAACGGAAATTTTATTTTCTCTTCCAAATTAAAACCTGATAAATTAAGAAAACATATTGTGGATTCATTCTATTTTTTTATAAAGCCTTTTATTCTGAAAGTTCCCGATTTAAAAGAGAGAAAAAAAGATATTTTACCTTTAATAAATTTCAAATTAAAGCGATTAAAAGATAAATCAGGAAAAAACAAGAGATTAAGCGATCGACTTATTAAGTTTATAATGATCTATGATTTTAAAGGTAATATCAGAGAGCTTTTTAATCATATTGAGAGAGGTGTGATTGAAAGTGGAGATAGGGAGATTATTGAGGTAAAGGATATGTTTATTTCGGGGGAAAAAACATCAGCCGATGAGATATTAAAACAGGGTTTTGAAGAAAGGATAACACTTTCGGAATTAAAAAAAAGATATATACTTGATATTTACAGGGAAACAGGTGGAAACAGGGAAAAGATGGCGAAAATTCTCGGTATGACAACCCGCAGTATTTACAATTATTTGAAAGAATACGGAATAATAGATGGAAAAGATTAGACTGCTTGTGATAGGAAAAAACAAATTTCCTCTTCTTGATGATTTTGAAAAGGATTATGAAAAAAAAATCGGCAGATTGATAAGTTTCAGGATAGAAAGGATAAAAGGGTTTAATGAAAAACTTCCCGAAAAAAAACTTATTATCAAAGAGGGGGAGGAATTTTTAAAAAGGATTGAAAAGGGGGATTGGACAATTGTTCTTGATGAAAGAGGTAAAGAGTTTGATTCGGTTGGATTTTCAAAATTTTTAAACAAGCTAACCGATACAAAAAAAAGGATAAATGTAGTATCGGGGAATTTCGCGGGTCTCTCACCCGAGCTTAAGGATAAAGCTGACTATATACTTTCCCTTTCCAAAATGACTTTTTCCAACTATATAGCAAGAGTTGTTATTTTGGAGCAGATATATAGAGCCTTGACAATAAGCAGAGGGATAAAGTATCATAGATGATTTAATATTTTATCTAAAGAATTTGCGGTTTATTTTATAATAAACTATCTTCAACCTTTTTGCAAAAATTGTTTTTTTATGATATTAAAACCGTATGAATTTTAATACAATTTTAAAAGAGAGCATGAAAATAATAAGTTTTATGGGGGTTCAATATGCTTTCGGCAAAAAAGGTTCCTATCCATACGGTTTATTATTAAAATTCAGTTTATTAAAAATATCGGTGATAGTTGTTATCTGCGATATGCTGCAAACTCTTTTTCTCCTTCATCTGATAGAGGTTTCATTTGATAAAATAAATTTTTTAAAAAAAATAATGGATAAGATGACGCACTCGGAAGAATCAGAGAATAGAAACAAATTCAGAGATAAATTCAAGAAATGGGGAGATTGGGGATTATTTTTCGTAGCAGCTCTTCCCTATGCGGGTGGTGCAATCTCGGGAAGCATCTTAGCATTTTCGATGGGGATAGAGAAGAAAAAGGCTTTTATAATCATAACACTCGGATGTATATTGGGAGCCCTTATATTTTACTTGAGTTTTACCGGAATACTTACTATTTTTAAATAAATGATTATAAGCTTCTTTTTATCATTTTATGGTCGTAATTATATGTTCTATTTCTAAAGAGTGGTGATAGTTCTTATCAAAAATAAAAAATTTTTTCATAACCCCGATTATATGAAAAGGGTAAAATTGATAGTTCAAGTATTAAAAAAACTTTTTTAACCATATGGATGTATATTTTTTACCATGGATTGATAAAATAAAGGGGAATCCATGCTAATTTTTATACCGAACAAGGGGAAAAAATTTACATGGAATAATAAAGGGTAAAATATCTAACTATGAAAATGAAATAAAACCACCTACCGATTCGGAAGGGATAAAACCGGAGTCAAGAATATTTTTCTTCAGAGTTTCCATATCCTCTTCCACATCCTCATAAACCTGATTTTTCCCCGGATAAATATTGTAAAGTTTTCTAACCCTGTCGGGTGTAAAGGAGGGCATTATAACATTTGCTCCCACTCTTAACCCCTCCATCCTCGATTGTTTTTCAATTGCAGCCATTGCACTCGTTGAAGGGATATTTGAACAGGGGTTTAAGATTCTTAATAATGATATTATTCTTAAGGATTTTGCAACGCCTCCGTAATTAAACTCTTTTAAGGGTGTATCGGGGTGAGGGATAAAAGGTCCTGCCGCAATCATATGAAGATCTGATTTTGATAATTCTAAAATATCATTTGAAAGGATATCAATATTAGAATAGGGAAGATCTATGATAATACCGGAACCAACCTCATATCCCAGCTTTTTAAGCCATTCTATCATAATTATCCTTTCTCTAAGTTTTCTTCCGGGCCTCATCTTTTCATAAAGTTTTTCATCGAATGTTTCAACCTTAATCAGATATCTTTCCGCACCCGCATCTTTCCATCTTTTGAGTTCTTCAAAACCCCTTTCTCCGAGAGACAGAGTTACGGCAAGTTTTGAACCGTATCTTTTCTTGATTTTCACTATTAATTTTTCAACAAACTCGGTAGTATAAAAAGGGTCATTTCCCGATTGAAGAACAACCGTTCCTATTTTATGATTAAATATTACGGCAACCGTCTCCAATATCTCATCTTCGCTTAATCTGTATCTTTTCACATTTTTATTGTTTGACCTTAATCCGCAGTATAAACATTTTTCCTTACAGATATTTGAAAATTCAACTATACCTCTGAGATATATCTCTTTACCGAAAATTTTATCTCTTATTTCGGATGCTTTATTAAAAATCTCTTTATCGCAACACCCTTCCAGATATTTTTTTATCTCACTTGATTTTATCTTCATCACTGTATCCCAATTTATACATTTTTTTCGGATTCAGAATATCATTTATCTCTTTTTCATTTAATATCCCTTTTGCTTTTAATATCTCTTTAATTGATTTTCCGGTTTTCTCGGATTCGATAACTATCTCCTCAACCTTTTTGTAACCGAGAATGGGAACAAGAATCGTTGCAATACTTTTGCTTTCATCCAAATATTTTTTACACTTTTCACTATCAGCTTTTATCCCTTTTATGCATTTTTCCCTTAGTCCCTTTGTTATATTATTTAATAGTTTTAATGTTTCGAGAATTGCATCCGCAAGAAGAGGTAATAATTGATTCAGTTCAAGATTACCCGTCGAAGCAATGCTTGTAATAATTTGATCATTTGACACTGTTTTCAAACCTACCTGAACCACAGCTTCAAGAATAACGGGATTTACTTTTCCCGGCATTATTGTTGAGCCCGCCTGAACCGGAGGAAGTTTTATCTCTCCGAATCCTCCGTGAGGTCCGCTTGAAAGCAACCTTAAATCATTTGATATTTTAATAAGATTTACGGCATATGTTTTCAACATACCCGATATCTCCGCGAATGAATCAAGATTCTGAGTTGTATCAACAAGATTTTCCCCTCTTGCCGGATTCAATCCGGTGATATTTCGGAGAGTCTCGGTCACTTTAAAAATATAATCTCGTGCCGCTCCGAGCCCTGTTCCCACGGCTGTTCCTCCGAGATTTATAACTTTTATCCTCTCTCTGCATTTAAATATCCTCCATCTGTCTCTTGAGAAAGCTTCGGCATAGGCTCCGAATTCCATACCGAGAGTTATCGGAACAGCATCCTGAAGCTGTGTTCTTCCGAGTTTAACAATATCTCTGAATTCAATCTCCTTTTTTTGAAATTCCTCCTGTAGTTTTGCAATCTCATATTCAAGCTCTTTCAAATAAAATAATACTGCAATTCTCAAAGCGGTAGGAAAAACATCATTAGTGGATTGATGCATATTAACATGATTAAGAGGGTGAATAATATCATATTCCCCCTTTTTTCTTCCCGTAATTTCAAGAGCTCTGTTTGCAATCACCTCATTAAAATTCATGTTTAAAGAGGTTCCCGCTCCCCCTTGCAATGGGTCAACAATAATTTGTTCATGCAATTTCCCGTCAATAATCTCTTTTGCGGCGGAGATGATTGCATTACCCTTATCTTTTTCAAGATACCCCAAGGATAAATTTGTTTCGGCAGCTGCGAGTTTAACCTGCGCAAAAGAGATGATGAATCTTTTATCAATCTTCCTTTCCGATATCTTAAAATTATTTAATGCTCTTGCAGTATTGATTCCATAATAAATATCATCGGAAAGTTTTACCTCTCCCAAATTATCCTTTTCTATTCTCATCCAAAAGCTCCTTTAATTTTAATATTACATTATCAAGATTATCGTGTAAATCCTCCCCTTTTTGAAAAAACAGAAGATATCCGTCGTTTATCTTAACTATCTCGGGAGATTCGAAACCGGAGGGGCGGATTCCGCATACAAAAGAATATCTCCTTCCGTATTTTTTCACAATCCAAATCCCCTCCGTCGAATATCTATTATGGAGTTTTTTGAGATATCTTTCACACTCCCTAAAAATAAAGGTCTCTTTCACCATTCTCAATCCTTGTAATATATTCATTCAGCTTATTATAAGCTTTGGGCATCTTTGTTTTTACTTCATCAAGTTCTTTTTTAATAAGAGCATCACCTATTTTTGCGGTCTCCTCGGATGCAAAATCCAAAAGCCACTCTTTGAATGTTGTTATCGCATTTAGTTTGCAATACTTACCCTCTGTTCCCTCTCGCAAAAGATCCATTATACATTTTCCCGTTCTTCCGCACCTGTATCCCGCCGTGCAAAAAGAGGTTATATATCCCATTTTCGTAAGATCCCTTATAAGTTCATCCAATGAGCGCGGATCACCAATCATAAACTGTTGCCTTTCAAGCTCTTGCTCGGTGTATCTGTCACTGTAGGCACCTATCCCTATTCTCGTTGATGCATCCGTCTGGGTTATACCGAGAGGGAGAACCTTATCTCTAATCTCTCTTGATTCTCTCGCTGTTAAAATCATCCCCGTATAGGGAATTGCGAGTCTTAAAACTAGAATTATTCTTTCAAAATCCTCATCATTCACCATATATTCGCTGCTTTGTGTAAAAGGAGTGTTTGCAGCAGGCTCAAGTCTCGGAAAAGATACTGTATGAGGACCTATTCCGAATTTTTTTTCAAGTTCTATGGCATGATATAAAAGAGCCATTGTTTCAAATCTCCAATCATAGAGTCCGTAAAGTGCTCCGATTCCGACATCATCAACTCCCGCTTCAAGAGCTCTGTGCATGCAATATAAACGCCATTTATAATCCCCTTTGAGAGTTCCTTCGGGATGAACCTTTCTATGAGTTTCATGATGATAGGTTTCTTGAAAAACCTGAAATGTTCCGATTCCCACTTCCTGCAATCTTTTGAGTTCATCAATCTGAAGAGGAGCCGCGTTAACATTCGCTCTTCTTATATGACCGAACCCTTTTCTAACGGGAACTTTAACGCCATATATTGTTCTCAAACTATTTTCAATATAATCAACACCGGTTAAAGGGTGTTCTCCGTAAACAACAATTAATCTTTTATGCCCTATCTTTCCGGCAAGAACTTCTGTTTCCCGTCTTATCTCATCTTCACTGAGAATTTTTCTTTTCATAATGGTATTGCTTGTTCTGAATCCGCAGTAAGCGCAATTATTGACACAATAATCCCCGAGATATAGAGGAGCGAATGTAACTATCCTATTATCATAAACCTTAAGCTTTATTTTAAGAGCGGTCTCTTTCATCTCTTCAACAAGCTCGGGATTCTTCAGGTTTATAAGCATTGCTGTTTCTTCGGGAGAGAGTGTTTCAACTGCAAGAGCTTTTTCAAATATCTCCCTTATCCTGACAGGATCCTGCTGTTTGTCATCCTTGATATGTTTCCAAATCTCATCATCTTTTATAAAATCACTATCATCATCCATATACTTAACAATCTCATCCTCTTTTATCCTGTTTGCAACCCAGGATTTTAAATTCTCACTCATTTATCTCCTCCTTTGATAATAAAGTTTTTACCTCAACCCCCTTTATTTGCCCGAGTTTACCGGTTAATGCTCCTATAATATCAGTCGAACCTTCAAAAATAAGGGAGATCACCCCTGTTTGTTTGTTTTTCAGCGGAACACCGAATCTACCCCTTATAAATTCGGCATACTCATTTAAAAGTTTGTTTACCTTTTTTGTGTTGTTTAAATCATGGATAAAAATCCCGATTAAGCCAAGTCTTAAATTTTCTCTTTTTAACATTTCACCTCCTTGAGTCAGGAATAAGCCCTTCTCTCAGATCTGTTTTTTATTTAATCGTTAAATAATTCGATTTAATACCTCTGATAGAATTAATCTCATTAATGATTTTTTCCATCATATTTTTTTCAGCCTTAACAATAATAGTCATTATAAACTCATTTTCATCAACCCTCGGAAGCCCTATTCTTCCGAGAATAATATCAGCGTAATTATGCAGTATCCCGTTCACTTCGTCCGATAACTCATTCGTAGGCAGTATAATTGTTATGGTATGAATCATTATCAATGTTTGTGAGTTAACTCTTTTACAACAGCGCCTTTGCATATATCCCTTTCAAAATAACATGTATGAAGAAGTTCGTGAGCTTTATGTGAACCGGGTTTTCCGAGAAACTTTGCATAAACTCCCTCTTCTCCCATAACCATGGGATTCTCATGAGATTGTCTCATCGGAAGATTTTTATCCTCTTTATACAGACCTTCGCCTCTTCTCGCTCTCATAGCTATTGTGCTTCCGTAAGGTTGACCTCCTCCTCCTACGCAACCTCCCGGGCATGCCATAATCTCTATAAAAGCATATTCGCTCTTTCCTGTTTCCTTTATCTGTTTTCTGACTTTATCAAGAAGTTTTCTTGCATTCCCCAAACCATGAGCAACCGCAACTTTTACTTTAAGATTACCGAGTTCCTTCGCAGGTATCTCAAGCTCGGCTTCTTTTATCCCTTCCATTCCTCTGACAGCTTCAACATCAAGGTTTTTCATATTTTCCCCTGTTAAAAGAAAATATGCCGACCTTATGGCGGCTTCCATAACTCCTCCCGTAGCTCCGAAGATTGTTGCGGCACCAGTGTATTCACCCATAAGTTTCTCCGCTTTTTCTTCGGGGATAGTTTTAAAATCAATACCCGATTCCTTAATCATTCTGACAAACTCTCTTGTTGTTAAAACAAAATCCACATCCTGATATCCGGAATCTCTCATCTCCGGTCTTCTTGCTTCGTATTTTTTGGCTGTGCAAGGCATAATCGATACACTTACTATTTTTTCGGGGTCAATTTTATACATCTTGGCAAAATATGTTTTTACAAGTGCCCCGAACATCTGCTGAGGGGATTTACATGTTGATGTGTTCTCCGCAAAATCGGGAAAATATGTTTCCATAAATTTAATCCATCCCGGAGAACATGATGTTATAAGGGGTAGTGTTCCTCCCCTTTTAACTCTTTCAACAAGCTCGGTTCCCTCTTCCAAAATTGTCAGATCAGCGGAAAAATTTGTATCGAAAACATGATCGAATCCCATTTTTTTAAGAACAGCATGCATTTTACCGGTTGTAGCAAGTCCCGGTTCCATTCCGAACTCCTCTGCAAGCGTAACTCTGATTGCGGGAGCTTCCTGAACAACAACCACTTTTTCAGGGTCAAGAATAGCTTTCCAAACCTCATCTATCTCTGATCTCTCCCTTAATGCACCCGTGGGACATACAACCGTGCATTGTCCGCAATTAACACAAGCGCTGTTTCCGAGTCCTTCTTTAAAAAATGTGTTAACACTTACTTCAAATCCTCTATCGGCAAAAGCAAGAGCATAAACAGTCTGAACTTCATTACATACAACCACGCATCTTCCGCAAGCAATACATTTATCAGGTTCTCTTATTATTGAAACACTTGAAATATCCAAAGGTTTATCTTCAAGAATCAAAGGAAGTGCATTCATATCAACAGCCATATTATTTGCAAGCTCCTGCAAATCACATTTACCGTTTGCATAACAACTCGGACATTCGACATTATGGTTTGATAGAATCATCTCAAGAACATTTTTTCTCATAGCTCTTAATTTCGCCGAATTTGTTTTAACTTTCATCCCCTCCATAACAGGAGTTGTGCACGCTCTCTTTGGAGCGGGTGTTCCCTCCATTTCAACAACACATATACCGCATGCTCCGGTAGGATGCAAATCCTCAAAATAGCATAAAGTTGGGATATTTACACCAATCTTTTTGGCGGCTTCAACAATTGTTGTTCCTTCGGGAACTTCAACCTCATTATTATCAATATATAATTTTACTGTTCTATGCATTTAAAACCTCCTCATTGTTTTTTTTATTTAATATTTTTATAAAATCCTCTTTAAAATTTGTAAGAGCGCTTTTTACCGGCATTATTACCGATTGTCCCAAAGGACAAAAAGATGTCTCTTTCATTGTTTCAACGATTTTCAACATCATATCCAAATCTTTCTCGGTTCCCTCTCCGTTTTTTATCTTATATATCAAATCCACAAGATGTCTTGTCCCTATACGGCACGGAGAACATTGCCCGCATGATTCATGTGCGAAAAATTTCAATATTGAAAATAGAATCTCGGGGATAGAGGTATCTTCATCCATCACGAGAATAGCTCCCGAACCCAAAACAGCCTTATTCTCTTTCAAACTTTCATAATCCATTGAAACATTAAGAAGTTTTTCGGATAAAAACACACCGGCAGCACCTCCTATAAGTGCAGCTTTGAATTTCTTACCCTTTTTAACTCCCCCTCCGTAAATATTAATGATATCTTTTAAAGGGGTTCCCATCTCAACTTCAACAAGACCGGGATATTCAACATGTCCGAGAATAGTGAAAACTTTTGTTCCCGAACTATTAACCGCTCCAAGATTCTTAAACCAATTGGCTCCGTTTATAATTATGGCGGGAATATTTGCCAGAGTTTCAACATTATTTACAGCCGTCGGTTTCTCCCATAACCCTTTATTAACGGGATAAGGGGGTTTTTTTCGAGGTTGCCCCCGTTTTCCTTCCAAAGATTCTATAAGAGCTGTCTCTTCTCCGCAAACATAAGCTCCCGCACCTTTTTTAATCTCAATATCAAAGTTTATACCTGATTCAAGTATGTTTTTACCAAGCAGATTGAATTTTCTCGCATCATCAATAGCCTTTTGAGTTCTCTCAATGGATAATTGATACTCGCCTCTGATATATATATACCCTTTTTCAGCTCCGACAGCATATCCGCCTATTATCATGGCTTCTATAAGTTTATGGGGGTCACCTTCCAAAATCAACCTGTCTTTGTATGTTCCGGGTTCGCCTTCGTCAGCATTGCAAATCAGATATTTTTCATCTCCCGGAGTTCTTCTTGTAAAATCCCATTTTAAGCCTGTGGGAAAACCCGCTCCCCCTCTTCCTCTGAGCCCAGAATTTTTCACTTCTTCTATAATCTCTTCCGGTTTTATTTTTTCGGATATTATTTTTTCAATGGCCGAATATCCCCCTTTGGCAATAACCTCCTCCATATCAAGTGTATTTATTATACTGCATCTGTCAAGAACAACTCTCTTTTGTTCCCTTGTTAACCCTACCGTCTTATAATCAACAATCTTACCCGCTCTCTTTTCTCCGTAATCATGCTCAATCCTTTTGACAATCCTACCTTTAACTATATGCTCTTCAAAAATCTCCTTAACATCGGAGGGTTTTACATTATAATAATACAATCTTTCGGGATATATTATCATAACCACACCCTTTCCTACGACTCCCACAGGACCGGTTTCAATAACTTTCACCTCATCCTTCAGATTGTTTTTTTCAATAAGCTCTGATAACTCTCTTTTAACCTCTATTGCCCCATGTTCAACAGCTTCTTCATCCATAGGGATGATTATGTGCATTCTATAAAAGCTCATTTTTCCCTCCTAAGTTGTTCGATTATCTCTTTTATCTTTTCAGGATTAAGGTTTCCATAGACCCTATCATTAATCATCATCGCAGGAGCTACTCCGCATACCCCGAGACAAGAACTCATCTCAAGGGTGAACAGTTTATCCTCTGTCGTCTCTCCGAATTTGACTCCGAGAACTTTCATAAGCTCTTTGGAAATCGTTGTCGAACCCATCAAATGACACGGCGGGGATTGACATATTCTGACAATATATTTTCCTCTCGGTTTCAAACTATACATAGTATAAAAAGTCGCCACCCCATGAACAAAACTATAGGGAAGCCCGAGATAATCGGAAGCCGCAATTAAATCCTCTTTATCAAGATAATGCTCCTCTTTTGAATCCTGTATCTCATGGAGCATACTAAGAAGATTTTCCGCTTTTTTCTCAAAGCCATTTATTATTTCATCTCTTTTCATATTTCACCTCACAGCATCTCTTCTAATTTCAGATGTTTTTTTTCAGCTTTTCCTTTTGATTTTTCCAATATCAAAGATTTACCTCTATCGCAATGAAGACATCTTCTCGCCTCCTCTATGGCATTATCAAGAGATAAACCTTTGTTTACCTCAAGAAGCATGTCTCTTATTCTCATCTCAATATCCGAATACTCGGGTTTTTTTCGCGGTAAAACCTTTAAATATTTATCCTCATCATAACTGTTTTCAAGTTCGCCTCTTTCATCTGTAAAAAGTTCACCCGAATAACCGAGGAATTTATCAATCTCAATTGCAGCTTTTCTACCTTGAGCAACAGCTTCGATAACGGTTGAAGGATAATAAGCATCTCCTCCCGCAAAAATCCCTTTTTCGGAACTCATCATTGTTTCAGTATCAATCTTTATATGTCCGTTTTTCTCAAGTTCAAGTCCCATATGAAGCTTACTGAAAGTAAGTTTTTGCCCTATACAGGGGATTACCAAATCAGCCTTTATCGTAAATTCGGTTACATCAACAGGAATAGGTCTTCTTCTACCGGATGAATCAAACTCACCGAGTTCGGTTCTTATGAATTTCATTGCTTTAACTTTCCCTTTTTCATCCTTAATTATCTCGATGGGATTTGTTAAAAATTCCATCTCTATACCCTCTTCTTCACTCTCTATAATCTCTTCTCTTAATGCGGGCATCTCAGCTTTCGTTCTTCTGTAAACAATTTTAACATTTTTAGCTCCGAGTCTCAGGGCTGTTCTCGCGGCATCTGTTGCTGTGGAACCTCCACCGATAACAATAACATTATCTCCAACTTCCATTTTTTCTCCGAGATTAATTTTCCTCAAAAAATCTATTCCCGAGATAACTCCTTCAGCATCTTCCCCTTTTATACGCATCTCTCTGGCAGTATGAGCTCCGGTTCCTATAAAAATAGCATTGAATCCCTCGGCTTTAAGTTTTTCAAGAGATTCAACTCTTGTATTTAATCTGATTTCAACTCCGGCTTCCTCTATAACCTTAACCTCTTTTTCAATATATTTTTTAGGTAATCTGTATTCGGGAATACCAACGGTCATCATACCTCCGGCTACGGGAAGTGCTTCAAAAACAACAGGTTTATACCCCATCCTCGTAAGATAAAAACCGCATGCCAAACCGGCGGGACCTGCACCGACAATAGCAATTTTTTCTTTTTTCGGATTTTCTGGAGGTTTGAATGCGGGGGCATTTTCAAGAGCCCAATCGGCAAAAACTCTTTTGACCTCTCTTATTGCAATAGGTTCATCGAATTTTCCCCTTTCACATTTCTGCTCGCAAAATGCGGGACAAACTCTCGCACATGCGGAAGGAAACGGATTATTTTTCATATGGGTAAGATATGCTTTTTCAAGATCCCCGTCACCCATGTATCCTATATATCTTGCGGCATCAACATTCGAGGGGCAAGTATTCTGACAAGGGGCATAAAAAAGAGTTGCACAAACTCCTGCGGAACATCTTTTTTCAACAATATGCTCTATATACTCATCTCTGAAATATCTTATCGTGGATAAAACAGGGTTAGGCGCAGATTGCCCCAGCCCGCAAAGCGAGGTTTCCTTTATGGCATTCCCGAGTTCAATAAGTTTATCTATATCATCGAGTTTTCCTTCCCCTTCGGTGATTCTATCCAAAATAGTATGCATCTGTTTTAATCCTATCCTGCAAGGGGAACATTGACCGCAAGATTCCTCTATCGTAAACTCAAGGAAAAATTTCGCAATATTCACCATACATGTATCTTCATCAAGAACAATCATTCCGCCCGAACCCATAATAGCTCCGAGCTCTTTTAATGATTCATAATCAATCGCCGTATTAAGATACTCTTTCGGGATACAACCTCCGGAAGGTCCTCCCGATTGAACAGCTTTGAATTTTTTATCATTGGGAATTCCTCCCCCTATATCATATATCAATTCTCCGAGAGTTATACCCATGGGAACTTCAACAAGTCCGGTATTTCTGACATTGCCGGAAAGTGCGAAAACTTTTGTCCCTTTGCTTTTCTCGGTTCCTATGGAAGCAAACCAATCGGAACCATTAATTAAAATATGCCTGACATTTGCAAAAGTCTCGACATTATTAATTAAAGTGGGTTTCCCCCATAGCCCTTTCTGAGCCGGAAAAGGGGGTTTGGGCCTGGGTTGACCTCTCTCACCCTCTATCGAAGCAAGAAGCGCTGTTTCCTCTCCGCAAACAAAAGCTCCCGCTCCCATTCTAAGCTCAATATCAAATGAAAAATCGGTTTCAAAAATATTATTTCCGAGAAGTCCGAGTTCTTTGGCTTGTTTTATCGCTATCTCAAGTCTGCTTATCGCCAAAGGATACTCGGCTCTTACATATATATAACCTTTATCAGCTCCTATTGAATAACCTGCAATAGCCATCCCTTCAAGAACAGCATGAGGGTCGCCTTCAAGAACTGCTCTATCCATGAAAGCTCCGGGATCTCCCTCATCAGCATTACAAACAACATATTTTTCCTCTCCTTCCGCCGCTTTCGTGAATTTCCATTTTAAGCCTGACGGAAAACCGGCTCCCCCTCTTCCTCTCAAACCTGATTTAATCATGTTTTCTATAACTTCATCACGGCTCATTTCCGTTAAAGCTTTTCCGAGAGCTTCATAACCTTGCTGAGAGATATACTCCTCTATGTTTTCAGGATCTATCTTTCCGCAGTTTGACAGAACAATCTTTTTCTGTTTCTCGAAAAAAGGAACCTGTTTTTTCTCTTCAACAATTTTCCTCGCTTCCGGAGTTTCCCAAATGAGTCTTTTAAGTGGTCTTCCTTTATAAAAATGTTCTTCTACAAGTTCTTCAATATCTTCCTCTTTAATTTTTATATAAAAGGCTCCGTCAGGGTAAACAACCATAACGGGACCAAGTTCACAAGGTCCCATACACCCTGTTTCAACAACATTAACCTCATCCATCAACCCTTTTTCCTCAAGAACACTAATTAATTTATCTTTTATCTCATGACTGTGTGAAGAGATACATGAGCCTCCTCCGCACACAAGAACATCCAATCTTTTTGGCATTAATTCCTCCTTAACTTATTTTTTAACTTCAAGAATATAATCTGAAACAGGATTACCGTTAACTATATGTTCGGCGATAATTTTTCTTGCGACTTCGGCACTAACATCACCGTAAACTATGGATGGTTTTCCCTCTTCCTCAACAGTAATAACAGGTTCATTAGATGATAATCCTCTCTCCCCCGTCTGAGTAACAAGAACATCTTTTAAACCTCTTTTCGCTATCTCGTCAAGAAGTGCTTTAAGGGTGTCTCTTGCACCGGCCGCGATACCGCTTGTCCCCATTCCAACGATTATTTTGATTTTGAATTTACCGTCTCTGAGAGTCATCTCTTTTTCATATTTTTCTCTTATCTTCTTTAAATCCTCAAGTTTCATGTTTTCCTCCTTATTAAGTTAATTGGTTTCAGCTTTTTTAAAATCTTTAATAATATTGATAACTTTCTGAGGGCTTAATCTACCGTAAACCTCCTCATCAATAACCATAACAGGAGCAAGTCCGCACGCTCCGAAACATCTTGCCGTGGACAGGGTGAAAAATTTATCTTCTGTTGTGCTTCCCACTTCAATATTAAGTTCTTTCTTAATAGCATCTATAACATCTTTCGCCCCTTTAACATGGCACGCTGTTCCGAGACAAACATTGATTACATGTTTTCCGATAGGTTCGGTTCTGAAAAAATTATAAAAAGTAACAACTCCGTAAACCTTTGAAAAAGGGATATTCAGCTCTCTCGCCACAAAAAACTGAACCTCTTTCGGAAGATAGCCGAAAATACCCTGTGCCTTGTGTAAAACCTGAATCAATGGCCCGGGTGTGTTTCGGTGTTCTTCGATAAATTTTTTTAATTCCCTGTAATGATCATTATCCGGGATATGAAGACTTTCGGTTTCCATTTAAACCTCCTTTATAATATTTATAAATACACAATATAAAAAGCTCATTTTTTAAGAATCTCATACAATTGCCCTGATATTTCAAAAGAACTTTTACTGGTTTTCAACAGGTAAATCTCTTCCTCTCTTGCCTTTTCGATCAGTTTTTCATCCGGAAACGATTTTCCCGCAATTATTATCGCTGAAATTTTTTTAAGTTGGGCAACGGCAAGAATATTAAGATGCCTTTGGATTGTAATCCATACACAGTTTTCCTTTGCATTTGCTATAACATCCGATAAAAGATCGGCGGTATAACCATCCGTAACTTCTTTGTCTTTTCCTTTAACCAATATCTCTAATTCCAACAAATTAATTATCTGGCGTATTACCATTTTAAAACCTCAATCGTTAAGTCTTTAACAATATAATATACTTTAATATTCGGAAAAAATCAAGAGTTTCTTTGAAAATTAATTTTTTTCATAATCGGTAAACTTTTTTAATTAAAAAACAAAATCATACTATTCCCGAATTCCTAATTTTAAGATTATAGTTTCGAACTTTATTATATACCGTAACTCTCTGCCTATATTATTTTTTAGCCTTTTATCATAGAAATCGGTTTTCCGCAATACTTCACCTTCTCACTTCCCGCGAAATAAAGGTTTTCAAAATTTTTCCCGAAGAGTATTATCTTCCGGAGCATATCCCCTTATTACATTTAAAGATTTTCCCAATATTATAAATCTTCTCCCTCCGAAATATACCGTGCAAACTATAATCAAATCCAGGGATGGTTGATATAGTCCTCTTACCCTTTATTCTCATACATTATATAAAAGTTCAAGGTTATATTTTTCTCATTGAATCTCGTTTATTTTTTTTCGTATAATATTAATTTATCGGCATACTATTGTTTTCTTTCGGTTATTACTTTTGTTATCGCAACAGCACCACCGATAAATATTAAAAACAAGAACATTAAGAGGCGCAATGCACCCATTTTATGCCTCCTTATTTAATAATATAAGCCTTTTTTATCTTTTGTCAAGTAAAAATCATTTTTTTATAAAAAATTATAATCTGCGAACTTTCTATTATTTTTTATTATTCTCAAGAATTGCCTCCAATTTATCATCAACTTCTCTTTTTAATACATGTTTAATAAATATTTTTTCAATTATCACAGGGTTAATCGGAATATGAAAAGCTATTTTTTTCTTTTTATCGAGATATATCTTTTTTACTTTTACGCTCTCTATCTTTTTTAATATATCATAACCTGAAATCAGTTGCCCGAAGACAGTATATTTTCCGTCAAGGTATCTTCTCGGCGCAACACATATATAAAACTCAGTGCTTCCGCTGTCAGGGTCAACACCTCTTGCGAGACCAACAGCCCCTATTATGTGAGGATTTTTATTAAACTCCGATTTAACCTTAGGATAATTGTTCTCTCCCCCGTCACCGGCTTGAATAACATGCCCTTTAACAACTCTATAAAACTCTTTCCCATTATAAAATCCGTCCCTTATCAATTTCCTGAAATTAAGTGTTGTTTTAGGTGCCTCCTTATCATAAAAAACAAAACTCATCTCACCCATATTGGTTTTAATAACACAAACCTCTCGCTTGTAAGATGAAGTTATTATCTTTTCAAGAGGTTCAACAATGGCAAGCTTAAGTTCTCCCGCAGGCTTTTTAGATTCTTTAATGGTTTTTTCAGCTTTTTCAACAAATTCATTGCTTAATTTATCCCTCTCTTTTTTCATCTTTATTGCTTGTAGCGCAAGCACTGATAGTTTAGACAAATTTTCCGATAAAGATTTTATTTCATTTAAAATAGGGTTATTCTCAATAATCGGTTCTAATTTTTCATCATTGCTTTTCCATATATTCAATAATTTTATGATTTTTGATTCAAGAGTCTTATCTTCGGTTAAAATATATCTATCAACAATTGAAGGGAAATAATTTAATATATCAGGGTCCGGAGTTGCAGCATCCACAAATCTCGTAAGAGGAGTGAAAATCGTCCATTTTTTTGAGCCGTGCCTTCTATAATATTTTAAAGGGATAACAAGATCATTTAAAATTTTCATATATTTAATGTTCTCATCCCCTTTTATCCTTCTTAATATCATATCCCTATTCTTTATATGGGTAAGACCGAACTCTTCCAGCATCACTTTGATATATTTTAATCTTTTATACATATATCCCACATCTTTTATCCTTTGAGGAGACCAAAATCTCTCGGCTATCGCAGCTGTTCTGGGCCAGATTCTTGAATCTATATTTTCGGGAGAAACAAGTTCAGCCCACATAGTTGCTTCTCCCCCAAGGATTCTTTTTTCCTCCTCTTTTGCCAAACCTGAATTCTCGGGAATAGGGTCATTAAGATAATGCTCTTTTGCCGGTTGGGAAAGATCTATATAATAACCGTTGGAAAGTATTGAGTAATATCCGTTTTTTGCGGTATCATAAAGGGTTTTTCTACCTCTCCACGATTGGATAACAACATCTTTATCCATCCCGTTTTTATATATCTCATCCCAACCTATTATCTTCTTACCCCTCTTTCTTAATATTTTGAAAATCTTTCTATTAAAATATTGCTGAAGTTCTTCGAAATCCTTAATATTATTTTTTTTCATGAACTTTTTGATTTTTTCACTTTTTTTCCATTGAACTCCGTTTACTTCATCCCCCCCTATATGGATATACTCATCAGGGAAAAGTTTACACATCTCTTTAAAAAATTTTTTTAAAAATTTATAAACTTTTTTATTTGAAGGATCCATAACAGGATCTTTAACACCATAGGTTCTAATCATCCTGTATTTTTCGGGGATTGATGCAAGTTCTGGATAAGCCACAAGCCAACTTGCCGTATGAGCCGGCATATCAAACTCAGGCACAACTCTTATCCCCCTTTCGTCAGCGAATCTTATTATATCTTTCATCTGCGTCTTAGTATAATAATCACCGTCGGATGCAAGAAGATGAAGTTTCGGGAAAGTTTTGCACTCTATTCTGAATCCTTGGTCATCTGTAAGATGCAGATGAAGAACATTCATCTTTAAAAAGCTCATCCCTTTGATATTTCTTTTTATAACATCAATAGGAATAAAATGTCTTGATACATCTATCATTAATCCGCGCCAATGAAAGCGAGGTTTATCCTGAATTTTAACAAAAGGGAAATAATAACCGTCCGACTCTACACTTAATAATTGATAAAGAGTTTGAAGACCTCTTATTATACCTATATCAGTGTCAGCTTGTAATTTTATTCCTCTTTCGGATATCATGATTTCATATCTCTCGTCCATTATGGAAGTAAGTTTTATACTTTTTTTATATTCAATCTCCAAAGTATGCAATGGCTTTAAAGAGACAATATCCATCCCCGTTTTATCTGAAATCTCTTTTATAAATTCCTTAACTCCGTTTTCAACTCTACTGCTGGGGATTCCTTTTATATCAATGGTAAAACCACCCTTAACAAACAGTTTACCATTGTTCTGTTCCACTTTATAAGGGATAGGCATAAGCTTGTCAATACTATTTCCGAAACCCGATACAATTGTAAAAATCATAAAAAAGATAATTAATGTTATGTTTTTTTTCATATTTCTCCTCTCTAAATTATTTTGAAAAAACAGGTATATAAAATTTATAAAAATAAAGTAAAATCGTTATTAAAAGGATGGAAATAAAATTCAGGAAAATTCCCGCTTTCATCATATCTTTTATCTTAATATATCCCGAACCGAAAACCAGAGCATTAGGAGGTGTTGCAACAGGAAGCATAAAAGCCATTGATGCTCCTATGGCACCAGCGGTCATTAATACAAGAGGGTTATGTGCGGTTGTTAATCCTATCGAAAAAAGAATGGGAAGCATCATATTCGTGGATGCCGTATTTGAAGTTATCTCCGTTAAAAAAACCATCAGAAAAACCGTTGATAACAAAACAATTAAAAATGATACGGAATTAAACGAAGTTAATGATTGTGCAATATATGAAGCGGCTCCCGTTTTATCAAGTCCTGTCCCCAGCGCGAGACCTCCCCCGAAAAGCAGAAGAGTTCCCCACGGGAGTTTTTTATTGGAATTCCAATCAAGTGTAAATTCCCACTTTTTAAAATCAACGGGAATAATATAAAAAAGCAGTATTGCAAAAACACCAACCACCGCATCATTTACCCAAGGTAAATGGAATAAATCCTTTATATTTTTCTCAAATATCCATATTAATGCCACAATTATAAATATGATAAGTGTATTCTTTTCCCCTCTACTAAATTTCCCCATTTTTCCAAGTTCCGATTTTATCCGATTTCTCCCGCCGGTTACATCAACCTTCTCAATAGGGAAAAGTTTTATCAGTATCATAAAAGTTACGGGAAGCATTATAATCGTTATCGGAAGTCCTATAAGAAGCCAATTGCCGAAAGTTATTTTAACTCCCAAAAGGGTATCGGCAAACCCTGCAAGAACCACATTAGGCGGTGTTCCTATAAGTGTCCCTACCCCACCGATTGATGCGGAGTAAGCTATTCCGAGCATCAAAACTTTTCCGAAATTACTTTTACCCGCATTATTTGTTGCTGTTGCTATTATCCCGAGCCCTATGGGTAACATCATCGCTGTTGTAGCGGTATTTGATATGAACATTGAGAGAAAAGCCGTTATAAGCATAAAAGAGAATATTATTTTATAAGGGGTGAAATCGGTTTTTGATAAAAAGAACAGAGATATCCTTCTGTGAAGATTCCATTTTTTCATGGCTTCCGCAATTGTAAATCCAGCGAGAAAAAGGATTATCAAATAATGCATATACAAATGTGCGGGATTAAAAAATCCCGGGAAAGAGATATATTTCAGATTGGATATATTTAAAACAGGAAACAAAAGCAGGGGTAAAAGGGAGGTTATCGGTATCGGGATAGCTTCGGTTATCCAAAAGATAGCCATTAAAACGGCTATTGCAATAGTCATCTTTATAGCGTTTGCTTGGATATAAAACAGATCTGATAATCTTTTACCTTTTCCCTTTGATAATTTAATCCCTTTATAACCGGTTTTTGAAAAATTCTTAGGAACTTTCACAAGCACATTTTTTGATTTTTTAGAAAAAATGATAAAATTTTCTTTTGTAATATCGGAAGCTTTTTTTATCCCTATATTTTGTAAAACATGATTATCAGCATGAGACAACACTGTCTTAGAACCAATATAAAGCATGGTTTTGGGAACCGGAGCCACTATAATCAGAACGAAGAAAAATACACCGGAAATAAATCCGTAAAGCTTATAATTAATTCCATTCATCTAAAAATATAATACAACCATACTCTATTGTCAATCAAATTTTCAAGATTATCAAGCTTTTATAATGAAAAAAACAAAAGATAACTTGAAAAATTATTCAAAAAGTATTAAAATAAGTAAAATTTTTTAGGAGTTAATTATGAGTATAGTAGAAAAAATTGAAAATGAATATTTAAGGAAAGATGTTCCTGAATTCAATATCGGTGATACTGTTCGTGTATCAGTTAAAGTTAAAGAGGGAGAAAAAGAAAGAACTCAGATTTATGAAGGTGTTGTTATAGGTAGGAAAGGTTCAGGCACAAGAGAGACCTTCACTGTCAGAAGGGTTTCTTATGGAATCGGAGTGGAAAGAATTTTTCCTTTACATTCAAAAGTAGTTGAAAATATCAAAGTCATAAGAAGAGGAATAGTCAGAAGATCAAAACTTTATTACTTAAGGAAACTCTCGGGGAAAAAAGCTCGAATCAAAGAAAAAAGATAAGTTAATGGGGGTAAAAAATATAGCAGGTGTGGATGAAGCTGGAAGAGGTTCACTCTTCGGACCTATTTTCGCCGCCGCCGTTTTAATGAAAGAGAATGATTATATAGACGGAGTTAAAGATTCCAAACAATTAACCCCGAAAAAAAGGGAGATACTCTTTGATAAAATAATGAATAAAGCGGAGGATATCAGTGTTGCTTTTGAATCAAATTTTGTTATTGACCGAATAAATATCCATAATGCTAATCTAAAAGTTTTAAAAAACTCCATTTTAAATTTAAGTAAAAAACCAGATATCATATATGTTGACGGCTTTTATATAAAAGATTTACCGATAAATCACACAGCCGTTATAAAAGGGGATGAAAAAATTCCTGTCATTTCGGCGGCATCGATTGTTGCCAAAGTATTAAGAGACAGATTAATGATTATGTTTTCAAACCTTTTTCCCGAGTATTCCATTGATAAACATAAAGGTTATGGGACTGTAAAACACAAGGAAGCTCTCATTAAATACGGAAAAACAATCTTTCATAGGAAAAGTTTTAATTTCGGTAATAAAAGGAGTAAAACCTATGGCCCGTATCAATAGAACTAAAATACTTAAAAATATAGAAAAAGCATTAAGAAACGGCAAGTATCAAGTAGCTATAGATGAGTATAAGAAACTTCTAAGTGATAATCCTAAAGATTTTATGATAAAAAATCGTATAGGGGAATTATACGAAAAAGCGGGAAATTACAAAGAAGCTTTTACATACTACAGAAGCATAGGTGAACATTATGCAAAAGCCGGATTCACAACAAAAAGCATAGCTATCTATGTAAAGATGTATAAGATAGACCCTAAGAATACTGAAGTGGCTTTCACTTTGGCAAATCTTTATCATAAAGCGGGATATGATGTCGAAGCCCGTAAAATTTATATAGATCTCGCCGAATACCTTAATGCTCAAAAAAGATTCGGTGATGTCCTTAATGTTTATCAAAAGCTATCCGAACTTGATTATGATAATACTGATATTCTCCTGAAACTTGCCGAATTATATGAAAAACAGGGTAACAATAAGGAAGCCGGGGAAATTTTCAGAAAGATAGGAGATATCTTCAGAAGAAATAAAAATGTGGATAAAGCGATTTTCTATTATAAAGAGGGATTTTCAAAAATTGCTAATCTTTATACTTTGAATTCATTGATAAATATTTTAAAAGAGAATAATAGAGTAAGCGAAGTAATAGGTTTATTGAAAAAAGTTATTCAAGAACATCCCGAAGACAGAAGTTTTAAAAAAGTTCTTGCTAAAATATATCTTGAGCAGGAGGATTATGATGATGCAGAATCAACTCTTCTTGAAATTGCTGAAAGCGGGGAGGAGATTGATGAAGAACTTTATGAAACATTGGCAAAAATTTATGTGGAAAAAGGGGACCTTACCAAAGCTTTTCAGGTAATCGAGCCTGTGATAGATCAACTCGTGGAATTAAATAAAGGAAACAAAGCTCAAGAACTGCTAAATATAATATTAATGAAAGACAGCTCTTTTCTTCCCGCACTATGGAAAAAAGCGAACATTTTTAAAAGATTGGAACAAAAAAGCAGTTATTCCTTAACCTTATTATCTCTTGCGGAAGTTTATAAGAAAAAAGAGGATTTTGATAAGGTCAGGAAAATTTATGAAGAACTCGTTCAATTGGAACCATCAAATGAAACATATAGATTTGAATTGGAAAGAGTTGATAAACTTGAGAAAGGAGATAATATAGTAACAGATTCACCTGATGAAGAAAACATTAAAGAGGAAGAAACAATAGTTAGGAACATAGATCAATTTGAGAAAATATTTGACGGAGGTTTTAAAGAGGAAGCTATAAGAGAGGTGGAAACAATAAGTTCCCTTTACCCCGGCAATCCGAGGATTAAAGAAAAGCTTTTGGATTTTTACATAAGAGCGGAATATTTTGACAAAGCGTTAAGAATAACAAAAGAGCTTATTGACATATATGAAAAACTGGGGCAAAAAGGGAAAGTGGAAACTGTGGTCAGGGAGATTGTCCCATATTTTCCTGATGATCCCGTTATAAGCAGTTACATAACATCATCAAAAACCGAGTTAAATATCCCTTCGGTAGAGGATGATATGTCCGGAATCTCTTTTAAAGAGAATGTAAAAACTCTTGCTGAATATGTCTCTCAGATAAAGTTTTTCATTGATGAAAATTTTATTGAAGATGCCGTTAAACTATCTGAAGAAGCCTTAAACTCCTACCCCAACAACCCCGAACTTTTAAAATTACAACAATCGGCAAAACTTGCCCTTAATACTAAAATAGTTAAACCGGATACATATGACTCAAACGAAACTTTCGAAGGTGATGAAGATACAGCCGAACTATATGTTATTGATGAAGAACAAGAGGGAAAAGATGAAGTAGAGCAAGCAGAAGATACTATTGAGGTTGAGGATGAGATGGAGGTTGAGATGGAACTTGAGTTGGAGGACATCTCGGTGGAAAAAGATTCGGATAAGGGATTACAAGTGCAAGATGAATTACAAGAACAAGAGATTATTATTGATAGCCATGACCAGGAAACAGAATTCGATAATTTTGAAACGGAAGAGAGGGAATCCGTTGAAAACAACCAAACACCAGTTGAAGAAAAAGAGAATATTATTAAAGAAGAGCTCGAAGAAACCCCTTTTGATTCAGACTCCAACGATTTTAAAGACCTGAATCTCGGAATATCCGAGGAAAGCCTTGACGAAGTTCTTGATATAGCATTAACGGAATCCGAAGAAAACGGGGAACACACGGAGGAAACAGATCAGGGTTTCGACTCATTAAAACTCGAGCAAGAACCCTTCGAAAACATGGATGATCTTTTTGACGGAGAAGAAGTTTTTGACATGCCGGAGTCTTATTATTTTGAAGTCGGAACAATCGTATCACAAGAGATAAAAGCAATCAATGATATCACAAACAAAGCTAAAGATAATGTAACATCGACTATGGAAAAAGATTTTGATGATATATTGGATCAATTCAAAAAACAACTTGACATAAGCGTTAAAAAAGAGGATTTTGATACAAGATATAATTTGGGAATAGCATATTACGGCATGGGTCTTTACGATGAAGCCATAAACGAATTTCTGATATCAAGCAAAGATAATAAATTAAGATTCGACTCTTTTGTTCATCTCGGATATTCATTCTTTAAAAAAGGGTTATTCAAAGAAGCTGAAGAATGGTTCAATAAAGTTTTATCAATTGAAGAATCATCTGAAGATAAAATCATTTCAATAAAATATGAGCTTGCAAACATATATACAATTAACGGTAAAAACAGCGAAGCTATAAAATTATACAAAGAGATTTTAGAGGTTGACTCTAATTATAGGGATGTTAAAAATAGATTAAAGAAGCTCCTCTATTAATATTAATAATGTATAATTATTTAACAAGATATGCTGACTGTAAAAAATCGGGGGTGTATAAAGATCTTTTTTTGAATATTAAAGTTGTTTTTTCGGATAACCCCGATTATGAAAAGATAAAATGTTTTCATCATGATAATATATTAAATATAATATCAACCATTAAACTAACAAACGGAGAGAAAAAATTTGTAAAAGAATATAAAGAGAAAACAGATAACATCGAACGACATAAAGAAATAATACGGGAGATAGACGAGTTCTTCGATTTATTGGATTTAACACCTGTTTTTTCAAAACAGGTGTATAAAGATAATAAGCTTGATATTATTGATATCAAAGAAAAGGAAAAAACTAAAAGGGTAAAAACCGATAATTATCGCTCTTTTCTCGGATACAAAAAGATAAAACCTGATTATATAAACGAGCTTTTATTACAACTTCATAAACATAAGCTATTATATTTAAACGGTGGTAAAGGAAGTGGAAAAACAATGCTATTATTAGATTTAGTTGAATTACTTCAATTTGAAGGAAAAATTGTTTTTTATTTTAAAACAATAGAACAATTCAGAAAGCAAATACTTAATTTTTTGTTTCTCGGAAATAAAACTTCAAAGGAAATTAATATTGACACTATTTATAAGAGTATTGATAAAGAGGATACTTTTATTTTCATAGATGATTACTCGGAGAACACCCCTATCTCACACATAATAACAGGTTTTACCGATAGTAGAATCATTGTTGCGGGAGATAAAAAGATTAATAATCTATCATACTTTAAGAAAATCACATATCCCTCATTAGGATTAAATGAATTAAAACAGATATTTTTTTGGTCTGATGATAGAAAACTATTAAAATTACAAAAAAAATACGGGACAAATATATTTAAAATAAGAAGAGATTTAATAATAAATTATAAAGTAAAATTAAATAAAGAGGAACAAGAAGCTTTAATCAAAATATTTTTCTCAGGTAAGATTCCCCATAACTTGGGAAAAAATTCGCTGAAGAAAATAATCGATAACAATATTATAGAAAAAGAAGGTAAACACTATAATTTGGAAAAAACAGAATATATCAATCCGAAAACATTAATAACATACATAAGAGACAAAAAACCTGTTATTGATTATAAAAAAGCTCTATTACTGTTACCTATTATAACAGATGAAGATGATATGCTCTTGTTTTATAAATCATTATCAACACAACTTCAAATAAAACTTATTGATAAGATAGAGTTGAAGAATTTACCCGATAAAACTTTAAGAAATTTATTGAAATATATTGACAAAGAAAAAGAGGAAGAAAATAGAAAATTAAAAATTCTTAAAGCACTTAAAAACAAACAAAAACAGGAATATACAGAATTAATTGATGCTTATATAAAATCAAATGATTATAAAGAGGCTTTAAAATATTTTGATAAACTGAATCAAACCAATCCCTCTCTTTCAATAAAAAAAATTAAATTATTCAGATTAACGGGGGAGTTTTCCAAAGCTTTAAAACTATTAAAACAGACAAGAAAACAAAAATTAACCGTTTCCCAGAAAGCAATTTTAACCCTTGAAGAGGGATTACTCTATTATTCATTAAAAGATAATAGTAAAGCAAATATAATATTTAAAAAGATAATTGATTCAAAACAATTTAACAATGAAAAAAAGATAAAGAACAAAGCATTTAGATATATGGGTTATCTTAACAGAGAAAATCTCAAAAAAAACCTTAATCATCTTTTTGACTTATATATAGCAGAACTTAAGGATAACGGATACTATGACTTAGGGGAGATAAGCTCTGATATAGGGCAAATATATTTTAAAAGATATGAATTGGATAAAGCTCTGAATTGGTTTAAAATGTCTTCCTATTATTTTGAAAAAATAGAGCATAAAAAAGCTTACACACTGGCGGGCTTTAATATAGGTGAAGTTTTGAAAGAAAAGGGGGAATTGGAAAATGCAAAAAACATTATAACCAAAGCATATGAAACTGATATTGAAACAGGAAATCCGTATTCCATATCAATAGATTTATTATCTTTATCGGAAATTGCTTTTTTTGAAAACAGATATGATTTATCATTAAGATATCTTGAAAAGATAAAAGATATATATCAGAAAGATGATATAACCAAATCATTTTCATTATTTTACAGTATTAATAAACTTATGGTTTACGATGGTAAAGATATTAAAAAACTTTCAATAAAAAAATATGGAGATTTTGCAGATAAAATACAATCACCTGACTTTATCATTAATTTTATTAAGGAAAATTCCGATAATCTACTTGAGGAATTAAAAGTATTAATCTTTTTATCAAGAGGTTTAAATAAAATCAATAAAAAATTACCTAACTCAATTCTAAATAATTATATGATTAAAGCCGAGAAATACAGACTAAGTTTTTATATTAAAATGATTAATATTATCCTATTCGGAAATAAATCTTTTGGAAAATCAAAATATGAATTAGTGGAGAATTTTTTAAGTGAATATTACGGCGACAGAATAAAAATATATTCAAAAGGGAGAATATCTTTCGGAAAAAACCTTTCCCCTAAAGAAAAACAAGACATAGAAATTATTGTTAATAAACTTACAAACACAGACAATAGGGAAAAGCAATTTTGCGAAATAGATATTATCGGCTTTGACACCACTCTTCAAAATATCAAAGAGTGGTGTGATAAGATTAAAAACCTCCCTTATAGTGTCCTAATCTACGGGGAATCAGGTTCCGGAAAAGAACTTCTCGCCAAATATATTCATAAAACAAGCATTCGTTCGGACAAACCCTTTACTTCTCTCAATTGTGCAGCTATCCCGTCAGAACTCATAGAGTCCATTTTATTCGGTTATAAAAAAGGGGCATTTACAGGAGCAAGAGAAAATAATAAAGGGCTTATTCGCGAAACAGAGGGGGGAACTGTTTTTCTTGATGAAATAGGAGAACTCCCGTTGGGGATGCAGGCGAAACTATTAAGGGTCATACAAGAAAAAGAGGTTATAGGGCTGGGAGAAAGCAAACCTGTTAAAATGGATGTCAGATTTATTTTTGCAACAAATAAAAAATTGAGCGAGGAAGTCGTCAAAGGAAATTTCAGAGAGGATCTGTTTTATAGAGTAAATGAATTAAGGGTTGATTTACCACCGCTAAGAGAGAGGAAAGATGATATCCCGATTTTAATTAAATATTTTATAAAAAAGCATAAGTTAATTATAGGTAAGAACAATATTGATATAAGTGACTATGCCATTAATAAATTAGTGGAATACTCGTGGGAAGGAAATATTCGAGAACTTGAAACAGAGATTAAAAGGGCTGTAATAAGACTGGGAAACGGGGAATATATAATCACTACAAAACATTTGTCAAGCAAAATTCTTTACAGAGAAGATAACGGTGATCATTATCAATTATTACCACTAAAAAAAGCAAAAGAAAAATGGGAAAAGGATTACCTGTTATCCATTATCAGAAAAACACCTACAATTTCAAAAAAAAGGATTGCGGAAAAATTGGGTTTAAGCAGGATGCAACTATATAATCTTATGAAAAAATACGATATACTTTAAAATGAAATTTTTAATTAAAAGATTTCTTATTGCAATTTTTTCTTTATGGAGTGTTTTTACCATTGTTTTTTTTATAATTCATCTAATTCCGGGAGATCCGGTTGAACTTATGCTCGGGGAAGGAGCTCAACGGGGTGATGTTGAGAAGATGAGAAAAGAACTCGGCTTAAACAAACCCATAATCAAGCAATATTCAAATTATATAAAAAATATGATAAACGGGACCCTCGGTAAATCAATAGCTCAAAACAGAGCTGTATCGGAAATTATAAGGGAAAGAATTTTGTCAACCGTCAAGCTCGCAATAGGGGGAATACTCATAGCCATAATACTATCTTTTCCCATTGGAATCTTATCTTCATACAAAGAAGGAAAACTTACGGATAAATTATCAACCGGCATATCCGTTATAGGGATTGCCATACCTAATTTTGTTCTCGGACCTATTCTTATAATAATATTTTCAATAAAACTTAATCTACTTCCCGTGGCAGGAGAAGGGGGGATATCTCACTTAATTTTACCTTCACTTACCCTGGGAACAGGGCTTGCGGCAATACTAACAAGAATTATTAAAACCTCTTTGGATGAGGAAAAAGGGAAAGAATACATAAAAACACTCGAAATGATCGGGTTTTCAAAAAAAAGAATTTGGATTTTTCATATACTTAAAAATGCCATGATTCCGATTATAACAATTCTAACTTTACAATTCGGAGCATTATTAACGGGAACAATAATTACGGAAACAGTTTTTTCTTGGCAAGGTATAGGCACTCTTTTAATAAATTCAATCAGACAAAGAGATTATCCTTTAATTGAAGGATTGATAATTTTCATATCTTTCATATATATAGTTTCAAATCTTATTGCGGACATCTTATATGTTATTGTTGACCCGAGAATAAGGTTAAAAGGGGCTTACCGATGAATTTCAGTTTAAAGATAGGGATTGTTTTGCTTCTGTTTATAATTATTTTCTCTTTTATAATACCGATTTTTTACAATGTTAACCCTATGAAACTTGATCTGTCAAATGACCTTGCACCGCCATCATTAAAACACCCGCTCGGAACAGATGATTATGGAAGAGATATTTTAAAAAGATTGATGATAGGGGGACAAATTTCTCTTGAAATAAGTTTTATAGTTATTTTCTTCTCTTCAAGTATCGGGCTTATCCTTGGTATAATTGCGGGTTATTACGGAGGAATAATTGATGAAATAATAATGAGAATAGTTGATATTCTGTTATCTTTTCCCGGAATACTTCTCGCTCTTACTTTAATCTCTTTTTTCGGAAACAGTATTTTGAACCTTATTCTGGCATTATCATTAATGGGATGGGTTGTTTACGCAAGACTATCAAGAGGAATTACACTAAAAACAAAGCAGGAAGATTACATACTCTCGACAAGAGCTCTCGGAGCCGGAGATATTTATATTATGTTTAAGCATATTTTACCCTCGGTTATTCCTATCATTATTGTGCAAGCATCTCTGGGAGTTTCCTCCGTTATTATCGCGGAAACAGGTCTGAGTTTTCTCGGTCTCGGAGTTCCCATATCTTATCCTTCATGGGGAAATATGATAAATGCGGGAAGAAATTATATTCTGATCAATACTAATCTTATACTATTTCCATCGATTCTATTAATAATCACCGTTATCGGATTTAATTATCTCGGCGAAGGATTAAGAAAATTTTTTTCCGGTCATTAATTTTCTAATCTCTGTTTTTATATCTTGTGATATAAAAGGTTTTCTTGAAAGTTCAAGAAGATGATTTCTTGATAATTTTTTCAAAGAATTCATGATTATCTCTTTGGAAAAATATGATGAGGAAATTAAGGCGAAAAGGATTCTCTCTCTATTTCTCCACCTCTTATCAGCATAAAGCATTTTCAAAAATTGAGGGGACGGCTTTTGTCTATTTATAATGGTCAAAAGTTCTGTTTCTGTTAATCTTGAATTTTTCAGTATTTCGGAAAGAACAATGGAATCTTTCTCTTTAACCATCCTTAAAAACTCGGGAGGAATCATTCTCATTATAACTCTTCTCTCCCCTATTTGTAATTGCTCGTATTTTTGGGCAAGATTCTGCATAGCCATCTGTTTAACAAAGATATTGGTTGAGGCCGTTTTAATAATTTTAACAAGATCCATAGGGAAAAGGGTGGGAAAAAATTGAAAAGCCAATGAAGCATTTACTTCAGGTTTTGTAAGAATTTTAAGCAAAAGGGTTCTATCTTTTTTAACAAAATCCTTTTCAAGAATCATTGTGTATTCTCTAAGAGATAATCTATAACCTCTTAATATCTCTTCCATCTCCTCTTTATTGTTCGCTTTTTTTATCATTTTGATAATATCTTTCATAAATTATGATAACAAAATATTACCGGCAAATGAAGATAATAATTATCATGTTTTCTATTTTTAATTAAAAGTGCTATTATATTACCGAAATGAACATAAAAAAAATTATTATTATTTTCCTGTCAATTGTTTTTATTTTTATAACTTTTATATTAACACGAAAATCAGATGAAATTATTATCAGGAAAAATTTTAACCAAACATTTAAAGATACCTCTTTAAATTATAAAACAAACGATAAAACAATCTTAATATCACTAAAAAACAAAAACAGGATAACCATTCAAATAGACAAAACATCATCAACAATAAAAGGGATTTTTATAAAACCAAAAGAAAAGATAAGTATAAAACCTAATGTAGAAGGAAACTATTTACTGAATTTTTCTGGTTTTCAAATATTAAGAGAAAAAAAACTTTCAAAATTATGTTTAATTCAACAAAGGGGAAACTCCAAAATATATTATCACTGTTTTAATAAGTATAATCGTGTTTTTATATCAAATATAAATATAAATTTAGAGCCGGATGATATAATATCGTTTTTTACGGAAGGGGATTTTATCTCTATAATTAGTGAACCAGTGTTTATAAAATCTTATAATAAATCTAAAAGATATGTTTTTTTAATAGGTGTTGATACACTCAGAAGAGATCATATAGGGATATATAATAAGGACAAAAAATGCACTCCCAATATAGATGAATTCTCCAAAGATTCCGTTGTTTTTACAAATGCTTTTTCAACCGCTCCATGGACACTCCCTGCTTTTACATCCATGATTACCGGCCTATACGCCCCTTTTCACGGATCTAATTACGGAGGAGTTGTTCTCGGTAAAAATATTAATGTTTTACTTGATAAAATAAAAAAGAACTCACTTGTTTACGGAATAACGGGGGATTATTTTTTATCATACAGATTAGGTTTCTCTAAGGGGATGGATATTTACACGGAAAATCTTGATGATGGTATCAATAATCTTGCTTCAAAACAACTCTTCAGCAAAGCAAAAATCCTTATTAATAATATTAGAAACAATAATGTTTTATTTTTCCTTCATACATATCAGATTCACAACCCATATAAACCTGAAAAAGAACTTGCGGATAAATTATATAAAACAAGATTAACAAAATATACCTTTAATCCTATTACATTTATAAAATTCGGAAAAGAACTTTGCAAACATGTATCTGATACAAAAAGAGAAGAGATAGAGAAAATCTATGACGCGGGGATTTATACTTATGATTATAGATTCGGGGAATTTATAAAATATCTTAAAAAGAATAATATATATGATAATTCAATGATTATATTTTTTGCGGACCATGGTGAAGAGTTCAATGATCACGGGTGTTGGGAACACGGACACACTCTTTACAATGAACTGATAAAAATCCCTCTTATAGTTAAATTCCCGAATAACAGATACAAACACAAAAAAATAACTGAGAATGTTGCCATAACGGATATTCTTCCCACGGTAATGGATTATTACGGATACGGTGATATTAAGCAACTTAATATACAGGGGAAATCAGTTATCCCTCTGATAAAAGGACAGCAAAATAAAAACAGAATTATTATATCTTATCTTGCTCCAAAAAGCATAAGGCGAAATATCCCAGCAAGGGTAGCAATCATACAAGGTGAGTTTAAACTAATATACAACCAAAAAATAAAACCGGAAGATATAAAATACTTTATTTTCCCTCCGCAAAACAATGTCAGATACGAGATGTTCAATATTTTAAAGGACCCGGAAGAAAAGGATAATATCTTTTATGTCAAAGGTAAATCAGCTACAAGACTAAAAAAACTTTTAAAAAAGATTGAGATAAAAAAAGGTAAAAACAGATACCTTAAATCACTTAAGAAAAAACTGAAAAGTTTGGGATATTTATAAAAATAGAATCATTCCAACTGTTTTTTATTAATTCTCCCTTTACAATAAGGCTGAAAATTGATATTTTATAGTATGAAAAAGATAGTTCACCTGATAATAGTAAGTTTAATTATTATTCTTCTTTTACCCTCTTTGACTTCCGCTACAGAGCTTTCCATTTTTGCGGGAACTGAAAACGGGGGGGAGAAAGTTCTCGGATTATACGGCAATTGGGGTTTTTTACCTTTTATAAGTTCCGAAGGGGAATACTCCTATAATTACACCACTCTTAATAAGAGTTTTGCTATCGGAGTATCCGGAAAATTTAAAATATCATTTTTCGCCCCCTTTGCAAGAGCGGGAATAGGTTTAAGAGCCGAGGAGTTTTCCTACTCAGGACTTCATTTCTTTTATTATATAGGTGGAGGACTTAAATTTTACATGGCTCCCCTATTCGGGCTTAAAGCGGGTTTAACTGTATTTAATGAAAAATCGAGAGTTTACAATCGGTTTTATGTGGGAATATTCATAGAGATTTGATTATCATGTATTTATTATTAAAAGGAGATATTAAATGAAAAGAACGGATTATTGCGGAAATATTGATGAAAAGTATGTTGATAAAACAGTTGTTGTGGATGGCTGGGTTCATAAAACAAGAGATATAGGTAACCTTTTGTTTATAGATCTAAGAGATAGGGAAGGAATCGTTCAGGTAGTTGTTGAAAATGATTATAATGATTTTGAATACGCAAAAACCATAAGAACCGAATTTGTCATAGAGGTGGAGGGAAAAGTCAGAAAAAGAGAGAATCCGAATCCCAAGATAAAAACAGGGGGGATTGAAATTATTGCAAATAAAATCAAGATTCTTAATAAAGCTGAGGATTTACCGTTTTTCCCATCAGAGAAGAAAGATATTTCGGAAGAAACAAGATTAAAATACAGATATATTGATTTGAGAAAAGACAAGATAAAAAACAATATAGCTTTAAGACATAAAGCTACAATTAATATAAGAAACTTTTTAAATGATAATGGCTTTTATGAGATAGAAACCCCTGTCTTAATCAGGTCAACACCGGAAGGAGCAAGGGATTTTCTTGTTCCGTCAAGAGTTCATCACGGTAAATTTTACGCACTGCCGCAATCACCTCAATTATTTAAACAAATACTTATGATTTCAGGTTTTGACAGATACTTTCAACTTGCCAAATGTTTTAGAGATGAGGATTTGAGGTCGGACCGTCAACCCGAGTTTACCCAAGTTGATATTGAGATGAGTTTTGTTGATGAAAATGATGTCCTGGAACTTTCGGAAAACATGTTGAAAAATCTTTTTAAAGAGATAGGTGTCACTGTTGAAACCCCCTTTCTTAAACTCTCTTATGATGAAGCTATGGAAAAATATGCAACCGACAAACCTGATTTAAGAATAAAAGAGGTGATTGAGGATTGGACAGAACTTCTCGGAAAAACAAGCTCCAATATCTTAAATTCCATCTATCAGAATAACGGAAAAATAAGAGGTATTAAATTTCAAAACGGAAAAAATTTTTCAAGAAAAGTCATAGATAATCTTAATAATGAGATTAGAGAGCTCGGAGGAAAAGGGGCTTTTTGGATAAAAAAAATCGAAGGGGTTATAAAATCCTCAATAAAACTCAATGATGACGAGCTATCTTCTTTTGAAAAATCTTCTTCAATACAAGAGAATGAGATATATCTTTTCGTAGGTGGTAATAATAAAGAGATAAACCCTTATCTTGACTATATAAGAAAAAAATTCGGAAACATCGGAGAAGGATTTGAATTTTTATGGATTGTGGATTTCCCACTTTTTGAAAGAGATTCAGACGGCAATATAACCTCCTTACACCACCCTTTTACCTCGCCAAAACCGGAAGATATTGAAAAACTCGATATTGATCCTGTGCAAGTATATTCAAACGCCTATGATATTGTTTTAAACGGATATGAAATCGGCGGAGGAAGCATAAGAATCCATGATTTTGAACTTCAGAAAAAAATTTTTGAAGTATTGGGACTTTCGGACAATGATATAAACAAAAAATTCGGATTTTTTATAAAAGCACTGAAGACAGGAACTCCCCCCCACGGAGGAATAGCTTTCGGACTCGACAGAATCCTTATGCTTATGGCGGAAGAAACCTCTATAAGAGAGGTTATACCTTTCCCCAAAACAACATCGGGGATGGATCTTATGAGTGAAACCCCCTCTGAAGTTGATGAAAAACAACTGAAAGAATTAAAAATCAATATTATTAAATAATATCAAAATCTTAAATTTATTCCCAATCTGACACTTCTCGGAAGCTGAAGTTCATTTGCATACCGGAATCCTCCCGAAAACACATTTTCCGATAATTCACTTCCCAAATCAAGAAAATTAAATATGGAAAGATAGATATCAGCTTTTGCATTCCCCATACTAAAATCATAATTGAATTTAAAACTAAAATCCCAAACACAATCCTCTCTCGGCCCCCCTTTTATCCCTTTCTCATTTTCAGCTTGAATTGTTTTATAATAAAATATTATGTTTCTGCCGGTATCATAATAATTTATAAAAGCAAAAGGATCTCCGTCTCTGTATTTTATACTCCCCCCTATTGAAAAATTCTTAAAAGGATAAAAACCGAAAAATATCTTGCCGGCAAAAGCTCTGTCTCCGTCAACTCTGCCAAACCCGTTTATCCATGAATTAGGGTCAGCCATGCTTTCGTCGATTGTCCCTATATCATTATAGACAGGTCCGTTCCCGAAAGAGGTATAACCCATACCTATGTGAGCCATAAATGAAAAAGAGAAAAGCCAGCTGTTTTTTTTGTAACCTTTAATCTGGGCTAAAAATTCTCCGTAAAAAGGTTCCTTTTTAAAATCATAATTCGTTAATATATAATTTTGGTTATAATTCTGCTGAAAATATAAATCATATCCGTGTATGGCTCTGTATTCGCCGGTATATTCACCATATTTTACCCAAAAATTATTCTTAAATTTTTTATACAATGTTTTTATATTAAACCTGAAATACTTTGAGATTTTAAAAGATAAAAGGGATAAAAATCTGTAATTATAAGGGGATTTTAAATTTTTATCAGGGATGTGAAAAAAAGCACCCGTTGTTTTATATAAATCATCAATTGAAAAATCATAGTTTTCGGTAGAATCAGTATAAAAATATTTTCCGAACGGTCTTCTCGATTCAAGAAAAAAATTGAGATTTTCCTTTAAATCATAAGGAAATTTACCGAATGAGAAAAATATTTTATTCTGACTTCTCGGGAAAAGTAAAATTCCCACATCCCAACCTATATTTGAAAGTCCTATATCCTTTGTTTTATCTTCAAAAGAAAGATATCCGTATTTTAAGTAAATAGTTGAATCTATGTTCACAGTATCACCTACGGAATATTTAAGATTTACTCCGGCGGAAACATTATTATTTATTGTTTTAAATTTTTCAAAAGGATCATACCATTGTAAATTAAGATAAGGGTTATCTCGAAAAGTTATCATATCATTATTAAATGCTTTCTCTTTTCCCGAAATAATCGAAGTTCTCAAATTGACAAAAGGTTTAATCAAAAGATTATTAATCTTATATTCTCTATCACCTTCAAGAGAGATTGTTAAGGCTGAAAATTTTCCGAATCTTTCAAAGGGAAAAAATCCGTCTCCGTCTATATCGGTAAGTTCTTTTGAAAAATCATAAACATTAGGGGTTATTTTTTCATTTTCCATCAGAACAGAACTTTTAACATTATATCCGTTGTATTCTATTTTACCTCCCATGAAAAAATTAAAACTCTCATTTTTATATGTTTCCTGAGGAAGTCGTCCGAATTCCGCAAAATCATTATCCCTGAATTTTTTATTGAAAGCTGATATTAATTCAATGTTTCCGTTTTCACTCTTTTTTTTATAATCGGTTATAAATGAGAATACCTCCCCTCTTCCTCTAAATACCGAATCATACCTGTTAAAATCATTAAATTGCCTTTTTATATTATAATAACCGAAATCAAAAGAAAGAGTTGATTTTTCAAATCTCATGAAACGGGAGATATTTATATTATTATTCGATAATATCTTTCTTCTTGTATTATAAAGAGCAATGGATCTTCCACTCGGATGAGGAGATAAAAGAGAAGGGGCAAAAGAAACATATGAGCCCATATTAGGGAAAACGGTCGAAAGATTTATATTTGTTGTATTAGTTTTAGATTCCCTTATAATAAAATTCATCCCGTTTTTTGCCATTGCGGATGTTTTCCCCTTTAAATCAAACAAAATCATGGGAGAAACAGGTGGCAAAATACCGTAATTTCCCGGATTCAAAGAGGAATTTATCTTAAATCCGTTTAAATACCAATTAAAATAAAGCTGGGAATCCCCCTCATAATATGGTTTGGGATTATCAATAAAAGAAAAACCATTACTCTCCTCAATCATATATATTAGATCAGGTGTATAATTTTCAAAAAAGAAAGGGAAAAAATTTGCTCCGGGCAAAATACCGGAAATAAATTCATCAAAATAAAAACTATTGTCCCCGTATGAAAAATCATCAGCCGATAAACCTATAATTAAAAAAATTAATAGTAAAACGATTATAATATTTTTTCTCATCCACTTTTATAACAAAAAAACAAAAATAAGTAAATAATGTTTGTTTACTTTTGAAAAGGGTGTAAATAGTGTAAAAATAGCAATAGAATCATATCGGATATCGTCAGAGATAGAATCTTTATTTATTAAATCTGATGAATTAAAGACTCTCCGTTAAATCAACCTCAAGACATTCATCAATTGCTGCTCTAAAAGACTGTAATTTCCAACATAAGCCATATATATCCAAGAAATCATCATTACTATTACACACTTAGCTTTCTAATAATCTCATCCTTATCGTAAGATTTATTTTTTTACCATTCTTAATTATTACAGTCATTTTTAAATCCTTATAGTTTCCATATCTGTCATGCACCTTTAATATGTATTTACCGGGTTTCAGATTATAAAAATAAAAATTTCCGTCCTCATAAACATCAGCAGCTCCCAATGGCAATAATTTTATAACCTTTTTTAAAGGAGTAATAGGTTTTCTCGTATCATACCACTCATAAAGAAACACAACAAATTTATCAACACCATCCTTAATTAATATCAACGATTTACCGCTTTCGCTATCTATTAATCTCCCGCTTATTGTCCTTTCAACCTTCGGTATCTCTATTACAACCCCTTTTATCTCATCTCCCTCTTTTAAAGAAAATCCTTCCTTTATTATCCAATCAGTGAAACCGAATGGTTTTATCATAAGCGTTGCTTTATCCGAAGGTTTTATGTATTCCATGCAAAAACTCCCGTCCTTTTTGAGTTCACTCCCCATTGCAAGGTATTCAATGTTTTTCGGCTCCCTGCGAGCAATATTTACAATCGTTCGCACCCTCAGTTTTTTATCCTTTGTGATAACCTTCCCGCATACTCTTGCACTCTTTATCATCTCAATTATCAAACCTTCTATATTTCGGTCTTTTACTTCGAAGACTCTTTCTTTTTTGTAAGAATCATAATATCCTTTTTGCCTGTCACAATCAATACTGTATTTTCCATTCAAAAGATATATGGAGAACTCACCGTTTTCGTTAGTTACACAACTATAAAATTCTTTTCTGATTTTATCAAATATTGATACTTCAATTCCACTTATTCCTTTTCCATGATTTACGACCTTACCGGAGACTCTGAATTTTGTTTCGGAATAAACCATTGCTGAAAAAAGGGTTAAGAATAAAATGATTATCATATTTTTTTTAATGAAATTATTTTTCATTTTTATATCCTTTATTGTTAAATTTATATTGAATTTCCTTGTCTCTCCCTTTACAACTTTAATCATAAAATCCTTCCCTATTATTGTTCTCTTAGAATCATTAATCCCCGCAATAATCTTCATTTTGTATAAACCGGCCTTTAATCCTTTGCAAAAGTATTTGCCGTTTTTATAATTCGTATAACTACAATGTATTCTTGAAGATATCTTACCCCCGTCTTCCAGATACCATAAAATAACCGTTAAATTTCTAACACTATTGTTATTAAAGAAAACTTCCCCTTCAACTCCTGTTCCATCACCGAGATCCAAAGTCTTGTTTATCTCACAAACCTGATTCTTTTTAATATTTATATTTTCAATATATTTTGTTAGATAACCATTAATCATTATTATAAGATAATAACCGCTATAAGGCTCAATCCCCGATGCTTCAAAATAGCCTTCCTTATTTGTTTCCATACATTTTATATCATAAAACTTTTCATCTCTTAGAAATTCCGGTGCAGGGTTACTTTCTCTTGCTACACAGAAGCTAAAATCACTTAAAGCCCTTTCACCTTTATCATCTTTTATCTTTAATCTTCCTTTTACCGTTCCCCCTTTCTCAAGGCCTATTTTTATATGTTTTATCTCTCCCT
>Ga0256835_1000145_pt1 | contig 57087 bp, 41 predicted proteins | sample PIR30metaG_FD_185972 | JGI IMG/M metagenome (GOLD analysis project Ga0256835, IMG submission 185972) | Hydrothermal vent microbial communities from East Pacific Rise, Pacific Ocean - PIR-30 | ecosystem: Environmental > Aquatic > Marine > Hydrothermal vents | place: Pacific Ocean: East Pacific...
AAATCTGTTTCGTGAATCGTGGGAATTACTTTTAGGGAGATAGTATACATTGCTACATTTGAATTAAGTAGATTAAAAATAACGCCAAACTTCTCCATGAATTCTGGTGACTCTGGGGAGGGTAATTCCGGCAAATTTGAAATATTCTCCACACCCAAAAGCATTTGCGATAAGAGACTTGCTTGAGCAAAAAAGCGGAGATGATCAGAAGCCATAAGTATTAGTGACGCAAAAACAGAGATCGCTATGTTTTCCATAGCCATTAATTCAAGCCATATGTCTTCATATTCTTGCTTGTCTGGTATAAGGTGGAGAAGTTTAGAAAAAAGAGAGACCGAATAGCTATATGTCTTCAAAAGAACTTCGATATCAGTTCCAATCTTAGTAGCTAATGTGTTTGAAGAAGTTTTGATCTGTGCTAATCTACGTTTTAAAATCATTATTAGTTGTTTGTCCTCTAATTTTCGTTTTCTGCTTTTTTTTAAGAAAAATATAAGATCTTCAATAGATTCAAGATATTCTTTTGCTGGTAATGGTAAGCTTCTAATTTTATCTTCATTTTCTGAAAAGCTATGCACAAAACAACTGCATTATTTCAATATAAATAGGCTTTCAAAAAATGATGCACTCTTAAAAGATTAGTATAATACACAATTAGTTAGTTTTAAGACCCCAGAGAAGAAGTTATTACGGTAATAACTGTTTTTGCTTTAACTCTATCGGCTGGAAGTCATCTTCCGAAGGGTATAATATGAAAGCTGATATCGATCGTATTTTACATTAATATTGATATAGGGCCTATATAACATGGATAGGCTAGCCTTTAGTGCATATGGAGGTTGCCATAAAAACCTATCCTTGACCATATTATTTCCTTTGCTAGGAAGCGGCCTTGGGTTAAGCTTTTTTTATTAAGTATAAAGCCCCTTGCAAAAGCAGTAAGTAGCTCACTTATTATCCCTTACTTCGTTAATCTTCACCAACTATTTTAGGTAAATTCTCGACATACTCTAATGATTGATGCCTAAAATATGTATTATATAGCTCTGCATAATGTTTCCCTTGTTTCATTAACTCTTCGTGGTTGCCTTCTTCTATTATTTTACCTTCTTTAAAAACTAAAATCCGATCTGCGTGTTTAACAGTGGATAACCTATGAGCGATGATTATGCTTGTTCTTCCTGCTAATAGCTTCTTTGTAGCATCTTGAACTAGAGATTCAGTTAATGGATCTATGGAGGCAGTTGCTTCGTCCATTATTAGGATACTAGGGTTTTCTAATAAGACTCTAGCAAACGCGATTATCTGTCTTTGCCCCATTGACAATCTTGATCCTCTTTCACCTACGTGAGTTTTTAATCCCTCAGGCAAGTCTTTTATCCAATCTAAAGCATGGACTTCTTCTAAAACTTTGTTTAGTTTTTCTTGAGGAACATCCGGATAGCCATATTTGAGATTCTCTTCGATAGTTCCGCTCCACAAAAACACTTCTTGAGTAATATAACTCAGTTGTCTTCGGTATGCATTAAGATCTAATGTCCTAATGTCATATTCGTCAATTAATATTTTTCCTCCTTGGAACTCGTAAAATCTAGCTATTAGTTTAGCGAAGCTAGATTTTCCAGCTCCAGTATGACCCACTATTGCTACTGTTTCTCCTGGATTAATAGTCACATTTAACTTTTCGAAAACTTTTGTTCCATCCTCATAATGAAAAGTTACATTCTTAAATTCAATACGACCTTTTAATCTTCCTGGATCTATATTATCTTTCTGAACAACAGTATTTTCAGCATCTATCAGAGCAAACACCCTTTCACTCGCACTAAGGCCTGCTTGAAATTGCGACCAGAATGATGCAACAGAAACGAGAGGTACTACCATGTAGTTGATCGCTTGCACGAACAAGTACCATTCCCCGGGTGTAATGGGCGTGACTGTAATTCCTAATAATTCTGCAGGGGCAGCTAAAAACCTAGGGACACTATTAATTGCTTGTAACCCTCCAGCATAAATAATGAATGCCATTCCTATCCCTGTAATCATACTTAAAATGGGGAATAATAAGTTTAGAATTAGTCCTCTGCGCAGATTTATTTTATACGAGTTTTCATTAACATCCAAGAATTCCTCGTAGATCTTTTTTTCAGCTCTAAACATTTTAGCAATAAAGATTCCTGTGACTGTCTCTTGAATTAGTTTGTTTATCTGGGCAATTACTCTATTAGACTGCAAAGTTATTTGTCTAGCAACTTTACGAAATGCTAATGCGACTAGTACTACGATTGGAGCAATTAAAAGAGTGTAAAATGTTAGGAATAAGCTTATTTTGGCAATAAAATACGTTATAAGGACAACAATAAGGAGCTGTGATAGTACATTAGCAGTAAGAGACACAACATTTCCAAAATCATTTGTGTCATTAGTTACTCGAGATACTATTTTTCCAGTTGGGGTTTTATCATAAAAAGCCATGTCTCTTTTCATTAAAGCATCAAACATATCTTCTCTAATTTTTAGAACAACGTCCCCAATTGCCCTGCCAGAAGAAGCTTGAGTTAGAAAATTAAACAAAAACGCTAACACGTTTAGTCCTACTAACAAACTAATTACAGTAATGATCTCTTGGGTAGTAATTCCATCTTTTAAGCTATCAAGAGTTTTACTGATATATACTGGAATAAAGGTGTTTGCGAGGCTTCCTAAAAACAAGCTTACTGAAATTACAAGCATGTGAAATTTTTTAGTCCAGAAATAACCGGCAATTCTTTTTAGTAGTTCCCAATCAGAATAATTTCGGTCATAATGTTCCTTGTCTAATCCCCGAAAAGCTAATGCCACTGTTTATCACCTTTCCTTATCTTTTTTCTTCGCCGTCAATTCTTTTAGCTCTAATTCGTCAAATCTAGAAAAGATTAAGCGATATAAAGGCTCGGTTTTTAATAACTCTTCATGAGTTCCCAAAGCTACTACGCTCCCTCTTTTCAAAAGTACAATTAAATCTGCATGTCTTATTTGAGCTATACGATGTGTTATTAAAAATGTTGTTCGCCCTTTCATTACTCTACGAATTGCAATCTGGATCTCGTCTTCGGTCTTACTGTCTATAGCAGAACTGGCATCGTCTAAAATTAGTATTTTCGGATTAGAAAGTATCGCTCTTGCAATAGCTATTCTTTGCCTTTGACCGCCACTAAGCGTTATTCCTCGTTCACCAATAACTGTGTCATAGCCTTTTGGCATTGCCATTATAAAGTCATGTGCTTGAGCCATTTTTGCAGCATTAATCATCTCTTCTTCAGTAGCATTTTCGTTTCCAAACAAAATATTATCCCGGATTGTTTTCGAAAATAAGAATACATCTTGTTCTACTAGTCCTACTTGCGATCTTAAAGACTCAAGATCCCATTCTCTAACATCTATCCCATCAACAAGGACTTTTCCTTCTTGGACATCATATAATCTACTAATTAGCTTGGTGAGAGTAGTCTTCCCACTACCTGTCATTCCAACAAGTGCTACTGACTGGCCAGCTCTAACTTTAAAGTTAATGTTATGCAATACTGGCTTTTCTGGGTCATAACCAAAAACCACGTTCCGGAACTCTACATCTCCCTTAATCTTCTTTTTAATGCCGGAAACATTCTGGTCAATGTCCACTTGGGCGTTAATAATGTTAAGTATTCTTTTTGCACTAGCAATTCCAATAGTTATTACTGATAACGCAAACACGTTGATAAAAGTCGGGAAACGAAGCATGCCAAGCAATCCTAAATATGATACGAGCTGCCCAAAATTTATTCTTCCTCTCTGGAACAAGAACAATGCATGTAGAAAACCAAGAGCTATTGCGATTCCTAAAACAAGTAATGGGAAATACTTAGCAACAATATCCGCTTGTTTTACGAATAAATCCCGGTATTTTTTCACGTTTTTGTGAAAAATCTCTTTTTCACGTTTTTCTTGAGTAAATGCTCTTACAACATGTATTCCTGTTAATGTCTCATTTAATCGTGAATTGATGACTCCCACTTGTTTTCTAAGTTCCATTGCCACTACTGATAGTTTATCATTATATTGTTTTAACAAAAATAAAAAAATAAAGACATACACAACTGGGATCAGTAACAGTTCTGGGTTAATAGTATAAATCAGTAATAAGGGGACTATTAAACCTATTAATGCCCTATAAACCAGTGCAAGCCCAGGATTTATCATCAGATTTAATTGTCGGACATCGTTGGTTACTCTGGCCATTATATCCCCTACTTTTTGCCTATCATGAAAAGTCATGCTCTTAGCTAGTAACTCCGCATAAAGCTCTTCCCTGGCATCTCTTTCCATTCTCTGGGCCAAAAACTCAATTGCAACGTTAGTAGATAACTGTATTATCCCCGCTCCTAAACCTAAGAATAATATTTGTAAGCCAAAATTCCCAATATCCCTAACAGTAGCAGTACCCGCATATACCTTTTGAAAAGCATTCCCAATAACCATTGGGATCATTCCCTGCAAGCCCATGCTAAGAATGACTCCTACGATTACCCATGCTGGCAACCATGGATATTTAATAATATGACTTAAAATCCATAGGTACGGATTTTTCCTGACATAATTGAATTTCTTAGCACTAAATTCCCTATGGTCAGAACTATCCACGATTCCATTAAAAATAATAACTCAATAAAGATATTGGCATATAAGAAACAAAGTGTAATTAAAATATTTTTTACTACACTATTTTTTACGCGTTAATCCTTACTTTCTTAATAGCAATACTGTATTTTTCAATAGTCATGTCACAGAAAATATGGCGTTGGAGTAACGCAAAGGAATTCAGTCTTACTCATTTTAGAATCGGAAAAGTCTTAGATGAACTCCCCCTCAAAACAACAAAACCTGGGTTACTAGCAGTATTGCCTCCATGGAGTTTTTCTACTCATCTGATCATGCGAGAAAGTTTCAATAATCCTGAAGTCGCACAAAAAATTAATCACTTTTTTTATCCCATCCAAGCAAAACCTGAGGAATATCCACACATCTCAAGAAGGGCCTTAGAAGTACTTCTAGAATTTGGTGGGTCTCCTGCTTATCCAATAATTGTTTATCTGTTTCCTGAAAATGGGATTCCCTTCTTTGCTCATGGTTATCTACCACCGTATGGTGATGAGAAAAATCCTGGTTTCATGGATTATGCTTTGAGAATAGGGGAAAACTTTGAAAAAACAAAGGAAGAATTAAGAACAGAATTAGACACTTTAAATTTTGAGCCTTTGATTTTTGAAAGAGCTTACACCGATGACTTAGAAACTACTCAGTATTTGTTAACAGAAATAAACAGTAATTATGACGATACTAATGGTTCGATATCTCAAAAACCAAAATTTCCTTTTTATCCCTTACACTCATATTTGTGGAGTATTTACATTTTAACTAAACAAAGGATATTAGGACTAAAAATAAGTAGAATGCTTCACCAGATGAGAAGACAAGGATTTGTTGACTCTCTAAATGGTGGTGTTTTTAGAGTATCATATAAGGAAGACTGGTCTGAACCTGTTTTCGAGAAATTACTTGTGGATAATGCTTGGTACTTATTATTATTATCACAAGCTTCGTTTTACTCTGAAGACAAAAAAATCTTTATACAAGAGCTTAATAGACAAGCACAATTCATTATTAATCATATGACAAGTTATACTGGGCTTTTCAAACATGCATTACTCCCTCATGGTCAGGCTGTTGAAGGAGATTCTTATTTGTGGAGTAAAAAAGAAATCATTGACCTATTAGGCAATCAATTAGGAGAAGAATTTAGTGCTTATTCACGTATTTCTTCGAAAGGTAATTGTCGCTTTAAAGAAAAGAATATCCTAAGATTTGATCCTCTTATGCTTCATGATGCTTTATTTATGACTAAAGAAGAAGCGATAGAGAAAATCATTACTCCTTTAAAGGAATATGCTAAAGAAAATAAGCCTGAGCCACTCGAAGAACATCAACCGATAACTAGTGAACAGTCATTAACAGCAATTGCTTTTCTTGCGGCTTATGCTACAACCAAAAACAGGGTATATATGGAATTAGCCAATAAGATATTCCAACAACTAAAAGGTCATATGACTGATGGCAGTGAAGTAATAAGGACCTATACTGAAAATGGGATCCCCTTAAAAGGTTATCCCGAAGATCAAGCATATTACTCGTTATTACATCTAATCTTCTGGTTCCTCAAAAAAGAAAAAGAATATCCCACAGAATTCTTTAAAGAACTATTAAAATACTGGGACGAGAAAGTTAAAGCTTTCAAAGATTATTACAAGCATACTACTTGGCTTGGACTTAGGTATCCATTTACTGATGAGGAGGTAGAAGGAATCAATCCTTTAATAGCGTTAATCCTTGAGGCAGGATTAGGTGCTGACAATGAACAAGGAACAGCGATTAGGAAAGAAGTATTAGCAAGCTTTGTCAAACCCATTAGTCATGAACCAGAGCGATCTGGAGGATATCTTAAATTATCAACCCCAAAAGACGTATTAATATATGAAGACGATTTCCCAATTACTTCTTTACTGGTTGGTGGTATCCCCACCACATGGAAAGGTGAAAATGCGATACTCGTATACTTTGATGACACCAAAGAGAACCCTTCACATAAAAAACACGTACTTAAGATCAGTGATTTTAGTGCTTATGTTTCCTCAAGAGGTTCTTCGCCATGAATTTAAACCCTTTTTGGGGGGAGAGAGGGAGAGTGAGTAAAGTGAAAGTATTGTTTTAGACATCCCTTTTTTCACGCCTTAAATCTTTTTGAAAATCGGGATATACTTTTAGGACTAACATGATAAAAACGTTAAATACCGAATAGTTCCGAAAATAATATAGGATGTTTAATTTCGATGCTTACTGGGATCCAATTGATCTAGAAGAATTGATGAGGACTGTCCAGCACGCCCTCAAAAAGAAGATTGATGACGAAAAGCATCATCAAAATATATATGATGACACCTACAGAGCGGAGGGAGAAAAAGACAATATCGTCTTCTCCTCAAACAGTGTATTCATACCAAAAAACGAGATAGATCCGGACCCTAACATTATTGATCATATACTGGATATGTTAGAAGATGCCCTAAATAATGACGATATGTTTCTTGACCCTCTTTTTGACGAAGATCTTGAGTTTGAACCGATAAAAACTACCCATATCTTCTATAAAGGAAAATTACTTACCTGCGATGTGATTGATGAGGCTTACTGCTTATATCCATATGAACAATGGAGCGACCTGGAATTTATAAATTAAATATTATCTTGCCCCTCTCAATCACTCATTCCAGAGTCGCTCCATAAATATTTTAACATTATAGGGGATAATTCCTCTTCTTTTTAGAAAGGTGATGTGGGAGATGAAAACCAATAAAGTTAAATTAAGCAGTCTAGTTCTATTTTTCTTCTTCAAAATCACGAATCATCGTTATTATTGTATTTTCCGGTAAAACAAGTTCTTCACTATTTCCAGTCCATTGTGTGGTTATCTCTGCTGGTATATAATACTGAATAATTGATAAAAGGTTTCTAGCAAATTCTCTTATATCTTTTTCAAAAGCATGCCCTTCTACTATTAAGATAAATGGATCTGAAACTGCCAAAACAAACATTTTTCCACCGGTTGGAATCACAATTTCTTTTGGTCCTTCCCCACTAGCTTCTTCAATAATTCCCGCAATAGCGCTTAATGCACCAGAAAGCAACTCTTCATAGCCGCTATATGTTCTTTTGTCTAATTTTTTATCCCAGATTATTCTCCCATCGTTTAGTACTATAGTTATCGAGTTTATTTTCTTTCTTTTAATAAGCATAAATTGCGAACTAATGCAATTTATTTTTAACAAGTTATTATACGGTCTCAAACATTCATTTATTTGTGTAAGAAAGCTCGTGGATTTTCCAGCTAGTTGAAACATAGATTTAATTACCTTTAAACTGGTTTTTAATCTTGAAATGATTCTTTTTTGTTTCTCAGTTTCCAGTTTACCTACGTATTGTAAAACAGTCAGTACTAAATTATAAACGTTAAATACTGTATTTTTGTTTTCTTCGGGGTCAAAAACATTATTGCTTACCATGAATTCTGTTGCATCAATATAACCGAGAAGTAACTTCTCTAATAGCGTAGAAACAATTGAAGAAAACACTTTCATTTTTGGAGGTCTAAAGTTTTCTGCTAAAACAATATATCTTATTGTCAAGTCTATTTTTTTCATTCTATAATATGTTTTAGCTAAACCAAACATTGAAACAAAATTCAAAAAAGGGACTCTGTGTTTTTCTTGTAATGACAAAAAATGATTAAATTCATTAATTGCTTTAACTGGTTCGACTAATTCTTCATAATAAAGCCCGAGTAATACTCTTGAATCGGGCACTTCTTTGATTATTTTTAATGTTTCTATGTTTTCTTCGAACTTATTTTTCATCCCGTATAAGTATTCTATAAAAATTTTTAGCACTAATAAATAGTCTTTTAGCTCTTGGTCAACAGTAGAGTTAATCAATAAATCAATAAATTCGTGGGCTAAATCTAGTCTTTTTTCTATTGAAAGCGTTCTTATTACCTCATAAACACGCGTAAATAATTCATTAGGGATTTCCCAATTTCTAGAAATTATCCGATTAAGAGTTTCATGTGGATGTAAAATAATCTCTTTTTCTTCTAAGATCTCCTCATCACTTAAAATTGTAGGCGGGATACTAAGAACGGAGTATTTCTTAAAAGAAAATAAGACTCTGTTTTTCAAGAACTTCTCAACTAGAGATTCTTCTTTATTAACACCAATGATTTTTTTAAAATCAATTAATACTGCACGGATTCTTTCTTTGGGTAAAATAATCACTCTAAAATATTCATTTTCATCTTCCCTCTCAAAAAAACAGATTGCATGTTTCCCATCATAAGAAAACATTACGTGTTTTGTTGTTGAAGAAAAAATATTCTTTAACCCAACAACTTTATTATAAATTATTTCTGCCCCTCTTGAGTTTACCTCCCCCCATAATACTTTGAAATTAAATTCCGAGTATCCTATTTTTTCGTTGTCCTCTTTTTTTGATTTTGAAAAAAGGAGTAATTCCTTAAACGAGTTAAAATCCATAAAATCCATTCTAAGAAAAAATAGGTGTTTTTTCTTTAATTACTTTTAAGGTTTTACTTAATAAAAATGGTATAATTATGTCTTAGAATGAGTTATGCCCAAATATTTATTTAAGAATACAAGTAGATACACCTACATATGAAAATATATACTAAAACTGGAGACAAAGGTGAAACAGGGACTTTGGGGAACAAGAGAGTTTTAAAATCTTCAACATTAATCGAGACCGTTGGAGACTTAGATGAACTTAACTCTAATCTTGGGTTATCACGCTTTTATGTAAACAATTCAAAAATAAAAGAGATACTTATTGAGCTACAAAAATGGGTTTTCAAAATAGGTACTTATATTATTACCCAGGACACTCAAAGAAATAAATATTCAAACTTGGACTTTAATTCTGTTCTCTCAAAAATAGAAAAAATAATCGATGAATATGAAACAAATTTAAGCCCTTTGAAGAATTTCATACTTCCTGGGGGAAGTGAAGGTGCAGCTTGGTTGCATTTGACTAGAACAATATGTAGAAGAGCAGAGAGAACAATGGTCCTCCTATATAAAGAAGAAAAAGATCAATCCCTTTTAGAACCAATTAGATTACTCAATAGAATGTCTGATCTACTATTTGTGTTAGCACGTTACGAAAATTTTGCTAATGGTGTTCCAGATACAATTGTACAATAGCTTTTTTTATTTTTAGAAATGTAATAAAGGATTAGATTAGATTGTTTTTGATTTCTAAAAAAGAGTCTCAAATATTCTTTTTCAAAAAAAACAGAACGATTTTTGAATAAAAAGAAAAAATATGGTTCTATATAGTGATCTATGCCCTAAAAATTGAACATCAAGATTTTTTCTTCCGGTAGTATTTCTTCCGGTAATTCCTCTTCTTCTTTAGATTTGCTTGTGCTATCTACTATTATATTCTTATCGTCTATAAAAATCTCTAGTTTTTCAGGCATATATGCTTCTTTTATAAAGAATGCAACTGCAAATACTACTTCTTTTCCGGGGGAGATTTCTGCAGGGCCATAAACTAATGTAAACTTACTAGTTTCTTCGGCAATCGCAAGTTCTGAGACATCTGGTGTTAAAACCTCTATGTTCTCAATATCCTCTAAATGGTCTTTTATTAAAATTTTATGGGGCTCTTTAGCGTTTGAAGCCACGTAATAATATGACTTTACTTGATCAGTCTTATCTGAAATTATAGAACGATAAATAAGTAATACATTTTTGTTATCCTGCCCAGTTCTTATTTCATATTTATCTCTATAAATTATAGGTACTAAGATTAGTTCGTAATCTTTTTCAAGTGTTGCACCAGTAGGAATCTCTTTATGATACCAGTGGACCTCATTAAAATTAGCTTGGTATTTTAGTTCACCTAACGGTTCTGTCAAGTCGGGATTAGTGTCCACAATTTTAAACGAACGAGGAATGAAATCAACGAGTTCTATATAATTCAAGGTTGAATCAAAGTTATTGACAAATAATGTTCGAGAAATATATCGTTCGCCAACTTCTTGGATATCTAAATAAGTCCTTAATACTAAAATCTCATTTTCCTTCTGGATCTGTACTACCCTGCGAATTCTGGAGGACACTTCATATTCAATGTCTAATAGCTCTTTAGGCGCAAGACTGCTTAAAGAAATAATTGCTTTAAGACCTTCTTTTTCAGGGATAAGCTTTTTCTCCACTTCTTTATTAGACTTTATTTCTTTAACTTGTAAATCATAAGGGATAACGCTTTCAATTTCTATATTTCTCAATTCCTCATTAAAAGAATTAACTAATTTTGTAGTTATTATTCCTCCTTCTTTTCCTAACATATTATTATATGGTGATTCAACAGTAAATTCTACGTCTTTTCCAGATGCTGTTTGGGCCTTTACTTTAGACTCGATTTTTTCTATTGGTGTAGGTACATGTTTTTTAAGCAATGACTTAAAGGCTTTTCTTAGCTTTTCTTCATCAATCATTTCATCTACAGGAATTTTTTCTCCAACAGGAACTATCTCATCGGGAGTTTCAGTAATTTGTTTTATAAGGTCATCTTCTATTTCTTCGGCTTTTTCTTCATCTAAAACTTTACCAACAGAAACTTCTCCACTTCTTACCAACTCTAAGAGTTCGTCATAAGTTACGGGATGTCCTATTTCTTGAAAATATTCTTCTAACCATCTAGCAATACGTTGTTCAACATTCCAAGCAGCACCTCCACCACGAGTAAAGTTTGCCCATATCTCTTTTAAAAGCATTACAAATTCTTTTGAGTTTTTAAACTTTGACTCTGATACTTGATGTCTCCTTTCAAAAACCCTAATAACGCCCTTTATATCCGGAGATAGTTCTTCGCTGTCAAATTCTATCTCCACGGAATGAAGAGAACCGAATAATTGCTTCCGTACCTTAGTACCTTTCATTAACCTCAAAATCATTTAATTCATAACACGGTAATATGTGATTTGGTTAAAAGTAATAAAAAGAAATAATATTTAATATAATAATTAAATATACATTTATACTTTAACTATGCTTGCATAACGCTTCTCTTTCTATATGTGGGTGATGAAAGCTAGTAATTTTATTTTTTATATTGTTGCGTTGCATTATAACATGTTGAGGGCAGAGCTGGGACCGTAAATTCCGCAGTATTTGTGGAGAAAAAACAAAAAACGCCCCTTGTTCATACCCTTGCGAAAAAGAAAAGTAATTCACAGAAATCTTGAAAAAACAAGTAAATAACAAGTTTTTGATGGATCTCCCTTTTTACTTGAAAGGCAAAGGCCCAAACGTAATAACAAGTAATGATATTGAAATATTTGTTAGTCATAACCCTGAGTTAATACCTTATCTTAAAAGATACAGAATAGAATTAAAACTACTGGATATTTCCGAATTTGAAAGTCTTGTTTTCTGGATAGTATCTCAACAAATTAGTGGTAGAGTCGCAAACATCATTATACGTAGATTAAAAACAAGATTCCCGGATTTTACTCCTAGAAAAATACTTGAAACTTCTAACGAAGTTTTTTCCGAAATAGGTCTTTCCAAACAGAAAATTAATTATGTGAAAAACGTTGCAACATATTTTCTTAAAAATAAAGATCTTAACTTGAAAAAATTAAGCGATAAAGAATTAGTACAAGAACTAACCAAAATAAAAGGGATAGGTGAATGGACCGTTCAGATGCATATGATCTTTTCAGAAGGAAGAAAAAATGTTTTAGCAGTAAAAGATTTAGGTGTACGTAAAGGAATAAAAATTCTTTATAATTTAGATCATGTTCCTTCAGAAAAAGAAGCAAAAAAGATCTGTATAAAATGGCCGCCTAAAGCTACATTAGGTACTTTACTTAGTTGGGCCGTAATTGGAGAATAAAGTTTTTTGTAAAAAACTGGTTTAACTTTATCGGCATGAAGTCCCCTTCCGCAAGGTGGGGGATGAGAGCCGATACGAACGCTCTTTTATAGTTGTTCCTTACTATTGATAACTTTGAAATATGACTTAAACAGGGGTTCACATTCACTATATTACCACCTAATATTTGTTGTAAAATACAGAAAAAAGGAAGGTCATTACCTCACCCAGACCATTTCTTACAGGGAAGTGGTTTTGGGGCAAGTCTTCTTGATGAAGAAGGAAGCCCCTTGCCAAAGAAAGGGGTGGTTCACGAATCTCTACAATAAAATTTCCCTTCTGAAAGAGAAAGGTGAAGTAAGCCAACAACCATATATTTTATATTACCGCGTTGCATCAGAACATATTGAAAGCGGGGCTGGCACCCCGTAGCACCTGTGGAGAGAAAAACCATAAATAACTAAAAAACTACTTCAGATCACCTTACAAGAAATGAAGTGATTCTGGATAATGCATTCTTGATGAAGCAGGAAACTCCTTGTAAAAGCGAAGGAGGGGTTGTTCGCTGGATGTTCAAGATGAAGTTGTCAGAGTTACAGGGGTAATCTATACTTTAGATAAAGAAAACCCTCGGACACATGAACTTTATTTTAAAGACGGTCATATTACGAAACCACCATCTAATAAGAGTGAGAGATCAGATTTCAAAGGAAAAGAGCTAATTGTAAGAGATGGTATTGTTTTACCAGGGTTTATTGATAGCCATGTTCATATCCTATCGCTTGGGAAATACTTAGAGTCAATTGACCTTAAAGGTGTTTCATCTATAAACGAGCTAAAAAAAAGGCTAAAAGACAAAGTATCAATTACTCCACCTGGGGAATGGATTTTTGGTGAGGGATGGGATCATGAAAAATTTGAAGAAAAAAGATATCCCACGCGTTTTGATATAGATGAGATTGCTCCTAATAATCCTGTCCTTCTATATCGCGCTTGTAGACATATATACCTCTTAAATACTTATGCTCTCAAATTATTGGGGATTAATCGCGAAACATCAAATCCTGAGGGGGGAGTCATAGACCGAGATAAAAACGGAGAGATCACAGGGATACTAAGAGAAAAAGCATATGACGTCCTTGTCCGACCCAAACTTCCGAAAAGTAGTTTAGCTAAAAAGAAAAAATGGTTATTGTCAGCTCTTAAATATGCCGCTAGTAAAGGACTAACTCTTGTACAGACAAATGATAAGGATGCGTTTAGTGCATATAAAGAATTAGAAAATGAAAATAATTTGCCAATTAGAGTGATGTTAACCATTCATTATGAAGAATTAGATTATTTTTCACAAAAAAGCATGAAAACTGGAGATGGTAGTACTATCTTTTGGCTTGGCAGGGTTAAGCTTTTTGCAGATGGATCTTTAGGGGGGGAAACTGCTGCATTAAAAGAACCCTACGTTGGAACAAGAAATAAAGGTATACTAACAGAAACGCCGGCAGAATTAAAGCAGCATATAACTAACATAATCAAAAATGGTTGGGAAGCAGAAATACACGCGATAGGAGATCGTGCAATAGAAGTGGCTATCTCTGCTATTGAAAAAGCAAAAAAAGAATTAGAATCTGATTATCAAACTAAAAAATATAGTCACGTAATAACTCATTGCCAAGTAACCCCTCCTGAAACAGTAACAAAAATGAAAAACTCTGGTATTATTGCGAATATACAACCCATATTTATTAATACTGACATGCATTGGGCTGAAAAAAGGCTCGGTGAAAAAAGAATAAAATACTCGTATGCATGGAAGAACCTTTTAGATGCTGGAATACCATGTGCTGGTGGTTCGGATTCACCGATTGAACCTATTGATCCGTTATTTGGAATATACTCCGCCGTAACAAGAAAAGACCTAAACGGGTTTCCAGAAAGAGGATGGCACCCCGAACAAAAACTAAGTATTGAAGAAGCAATCTCCTTATTTACTTTAGGTGGGGCCAATATAGCTCATCTAAAGAATAAAATCGGTGTTTTAAAAGAAGGTGGTTTTGCAGACTTTATAATTCTTAATCGTGATATTTTTGAAATCGAGCCGGAAAAAATAAAGGACTTGGAAGTTGTTGCTACGATTGTTAACGGAAAAATAGTTTATTTATCTGAAGATTATTCCAAATATGTTACTATTTTTGACCGGCCAAATGGTTTACCTTAGTTTGTAATCATCAAATATTCATGTTTTCATTAATTAATAATCATTTTATACAGAACGAATTCCTCTTTGTTTTAACATAAAGATTTCAGTTATAATGAAGAGTCTGTTTCGGTTATTAAGCAATAAAAAACAAAAGTTACATGATGGAAACACATTTAGATTCTAACTCTGAAATTGTTCGTCTTATTCATTCATTGGAACAATCTTTAGAAAGAATTGGTCGCGATTTGGAAGAACCAAGAGAAATTATGAATGGTAATATTGGCGTAAGAATTGATTCTAAAGGCCTCTCATATATTATTATCTTAGAAAACACTGGAATAAAAAGTGTAGTGCCAAAAAACAAACTAAGTAGGACACAAAGATTGTCTTTATTATCTATCGCAGGCAAACAATTATTGAAAGAAATTTTGTCTCCTTCCTAAATCTCCCTATGAATTACTTTTCTTTTTCGCAAGAGCATGAACAAGGGGCGTTTTTATCTTATTCTTCTTTCTTCTAAAAAGCAAAGAACCTTTTCAGGATTAACTTGAACAAATGCTTCTACGTCTACACCCATGCGAGAAGTCTCTTCGATATGTTTTCTTTCTGCTATGATCAGTCTTTCTTCAGTTGGAAGTTCTAAATTAACTCTTACATGATCTCCCATAAAACTATTTGTACGTATTATTCCTTTTAGGATGTTTTCTTCGTTGTCTGCGCGTTTTTTGTTTGGTATTACATTAACATCTTGTGGGCGTATAAGTATTTTCAATTCAGCCCCTGGTTCTAGCTGTTCCTCAAAATATGCGGTTATTAATCCCGCATCACCAATTCTTATTTTTGCTTTATTTCCTTCCTGTTCTTCTAACACTCCTTTCAATGTTGAGGATTCTCCAATAAATTCCCCAACAAATAAGTTATCTGGATCGTGAAATACTTCAAGAGGTGGACCAACTTGTTGCAGTTCTCCATCTCTCAATATTGCAATGCGATCGGAAATTGCAAGTGCTTCTGACTGGTCATGAGTAACATAGATTACAGTAATCCCTAGTCTTTTTGAGATTTCACGGATCTCTGTCCTTAATTCTACTCTTAGTTTTGCATCCAAATTGCTTAAAGGTTCGTCACATAATAATACGTCAGGATCTACAGCTAATGCTCGGGCAAGAGCAATTCTTTGTTGTTGTCCACCACTTATTTGTGTGGGCATTTTACCGATTTGGGACTCCATTTTAACTAGTTTTAGCATTTCAACTGCTTTTTTCCGACGAACTTCTTTTGGGACTCCCTTGAGCTTTAGGCCATACTCTACATTTTGTTCTATGGTCATATGTGGCCATAAGGCATAGTTCTGGAAGATCATGGCTGTCCCGCGGTGTTGTGGGGGTAAATGAGTAATTTCTTTTCCTTCTAAAAAGATGTGTCCTGAAACAGGTGTAACAAATCCTGCGATGGAACGTAGTAACGTTGTTTTACCGCAGCCGGAGGGTCCTAGTATTGTTACCAATTCTCCAGGCTTCACATGCAAAGAAACACCTTCTACTGCGGTAAAGTCATCATACTTTATAGTAATGTTTTCAATACGTACGCCTTCCATTCTTCTCTACTCCATTCCTTATACATTAGTGTTTTTTAGATTCCGGTAATCGCCTCAGCACGGTTCTTTAGCAAGAAGTTCGTAGCAAACAAGCTTATTGCCTGGATTATCATTAAGAAAACACCGATAGCACAGAGACGACCGATCTCTCCAGTGTTATGCGCCATGTCCCAAGTAAGAGTTCCCTTGTTTCTGTCAAGAACAAGGATCAAAGTAGTACTGACTTCTCCCATTGAATATACTAATGAGATTAATGCACCACCAATTATGTTAAACGAGATCAGTGGAGTGACAATCTCAAGTAATGAACGGTACCTACTTGCTCCGAGGTTCATGGCAGCTTCTTCCAATACTTCATCTGTTTGCTGGAGACCTGCATATACTGCTCTTACCGTGAATGGAAATCTTCTAACGGTATAACTTATCATCAAGATGAGAACAGGGTTTAATGGGTTTAAAGTAAGCCAGTCTATCCCAAATAGGCTTCCTGAATTACTAAACATTTTCCAGTAGCCCATCCCTAAAACAATCCCTGGGATTGCTATAGGAATTGTTAATAAAGCATCAAACCATGACTGCCCTGGGAATTTCTTTCTATTTGCAACATATCCTGCTATAGTTGCTAAAATGATTGTGATGAATGTAGCCCCAAAACTATACATTAAAGTATTTTTTAGTGGTATCCAAAGTCCTTCTGCCCCAGTATTAAAGAAATTCTTATAGTTGTCAAATGTTAATTGTGGATTTTGGGCATTTGGAACTAAAGATCGGTAAATAATACCAAATTGAATTAATGTTGCTATCAAGAATACTGCCATCAGGAAAGCAATTATTCCGATACTTGCAAGCACTCCTACTTTTCTTTCTCTAGTGTTTCCAGCTCGGCCTTTACTAATCATTGAATATTGACGTAATGCGACATATTTCCTTATGAAAAAGAACCCTACAATCGCGAATAATAGCAGTACAGCTCCTAAAAATGTTGCTTGTGGATTTATCCTTGCATCGGCTTCACCAGCTATGATTGTGTTATAAATTTCGTAAGTTATTACTTTTGTTGCAGCGTTGTCTCCTGTTGCTCCATAAAGCACAATTGGTGTGCCTAAGTCTTCCATTGCCAGGATCAAGACTAATATACTACCAGAAGCTATACCTGGCATTGCTAAAGGAAAAGTAACTGTTCTGAAAAGCCGGAAACCACTTGCACCTAAGTTCTCGGCTTGTTCTTCTAACGAAGGATCAATGTTAAGCAAAGAGGAATAAACATTCAAATAAATTAAGGTGAAAAAGTGAAGAGTCTGCACAAAAACGATTCCAGCTATTCCTTGAAAAATGATAACAAGACCAAGATATTTGGAAAAAACATATTGATTAAGAAGTCCTTGTGGTCCAATCATGACAGAAAAACCGATACCTCCTACAAAGGGAGGCACTATTAATGGAAGCAACATTAATCCTTGAAAAATCACTTTTCCGGGAAATTTATACCTAGCCATTATAAACGCAATACTTGTTCCTATTATTAGTGAAAATAATGTTGTCAGTATTCCTACAATGATTGTGTTTAAGATAATTCCATAGTCCTTGAATTTGATATATACATAAGTAACTGTTTGTCCGGTCAATGGATATTTTTGTTGGCTTTCTATACGAATCATATAATCTAACGGCGCTCCACCTGGTTGGATGAAACGACGACTACTTAGCACGTTTTTCATAGTCTCGAGAGTAAAACTACCATTAATATCGAATGTTGGGAATATGTATATCCAACGGACATGGACTGCAAAGTTCTCTGTAGTAAACGCAGTAATAATGATAATTATTAATGGTACTACTAAGAAGTACACAAAAAACGCAGTTATTGATAAAATGAAAAACCAGCTTAATGGGTCTTTTTTGAGTTCTCTAAATATTTTATTGAAGAAATCTGAAATCGAAGATTTAGTGGTGTTAAGTATTGGAACAGCCGCCATTAAATACACCCTTCTTAGGGTAAATCAAATATTGCCTTGATAAGTATTACTTTGGTGGTTCTTTATTAAGGCTATCACTGTAAAAATATTTTATCTATTTATATGTTTCATGTTTTTACCGTTTCTATCTTTTAAAATCCGGAAAAACAAGGAGTTGAAAGAAAAAAAGGAGGGAAAAAATGATTAATTTAAATTGTTATTTTCTCCTAATTTTTGATTTTTCTTCTCATCATTACGGGGATAGCAATTATTGCTAAGAAATAGAATGCTTGTGTAATGGTAAATCCAGGCACTTCTTTAACAGTGGGATTAATTACTCCTAATTCTTCTAATTGGGATGTTATATTTTGCAATAAATTAAGTTTGAAATCTTCCCATTCTGACTGTTTTTCGTTTCGGTAGTTCAAGTCTTCAATGATTTTCGTGTTTATTTGTTTTGCTTCATCTTCTGTTATTGCTGGTGTTGCATATATCTTTAGTAAATTATTAAATTGCTCGTCATTTAATTGTTTATTCTGGTACCCTGATACCATGTTTTTCCATACCGTTCTTAATTGTTGGTGCACACGAGTAATTGTTGCCTGGAAGTGGTATCTCATTGCTTCTTCCAAGCTCAAAGCACGGTCCTCGTTGAAAGTAATACTTTCAGTGTGTAATGCCTTAATATACACCTCTTGGAGGTCTTCTCTTTGTTGTCCGATAGTGGTATTAAAGGCATCTGCTCTTATGGGGAGACGATTGATCTCAGGATCAAGCCATAGTGCTTGTCCTTCTTGGCTAAAAATGAATTTTAAGAACGCATTAGCTGCGTCTGGATGTGCTGGATTTAATGCTAATGCAACAGGATCTCCATTTACAATACTTGCATTCTTAGGAATAACATATTCACAATCAGGGTTTTCCATTTGAGCTTTGAACCCATAGAAATCGATAGTCATTGCGGCTGCAACTGTTCCGTCAATGACTTGTTGTCTTGTTGAGACAGATCCATCAAAAATTGCACCATTTCCAGCCATTCTATAAAGGATTTCCCAACCTTTTTCCCATCCATACTTTTGTAGTATGATTTGGTATATCCTTGTATTACTAGTAGTTTGTGGTGCATCACCCATAGCAACTGTTGGTTGTTCGCTTCTGAAAAAGTCCAATGAAGCTAAGTCTTCCCATGTTTCTGGTGTTGGTAATCCTAATGTGTCTATTACTTTTTTATTAATTGTAAAACCAAATGAAGAAATTGCATTAGCAACCCATAATAACTGGCCTTGATCATTATAGTATTTCATACTTGCGCCAGAAATAGTGTCGTTTACTACTGTATTGAGAATGTTTAGTAAGTCGGTATCATTTATTGGTCCAATAGCAGGCCCTGCAGGATCAATCGCTAATGAAGTGAATAAAGTTGGGCCGCCACCCCAGGCAATGTCTGCACCAACTCTAGGGTTAACCATTGTAGAATAAAAAATTGAGTATGACGTAGGGTTAAATACCTGGATTTCATCTGCTGAAGTTATGCCGACAGTTTGAGCGTACTGTGAATGAATAAAAGCATCAATGAATTTTTCATAAATAATTCTTTCATGCCTGGTCACTATTACCAGTTTTACCTCATGTAACGATGGATCTCCTAAATCTAGTTTTGGTGTTGCTACCATTACTAGTGACCCTTGTGCAGGGTTAACAATAAGAACTAAGAGAAAAGCCGTAACCAAAGGCACAAATAGTGCTTTTTTATTTGGTCTCATGTTTCCACCTTAAAAGTTTTTTACTATTTTCAAGCGTTACTTACATTTGTGGTATCATAAAGATTATGTTTTTATTCCCATAAAAAGTAAGCACTAATACACGAAATAGCTTTTTCAAAATACTTACAATGGGTTGTTCTAAAAAAAAAGGACGAGAATTATTAGAAAACTTTTATTCGAGAATCCAAGTCAATTAATAGGTACTCTACACTTTACTTACTGCTAAGTGCTAATAGGTGATATACAATGTCGTTTTTGTCTAAATTACTACTAAAAAAACGGGAACAAGTAAAGGATGCATACGTAACCATAATTGGTCCTCCAAAGGCGGGAAAAACAACTCTTGTCAGGTATTTAGAAACTGGAAAACCAGTAGAAGAAGAGCTAAGCACGACCTTAGGAATTGAAGTACGGAAAACGGGTGTTCAAATTGACCAATGGAGACTTCGAGCTATTGACACGGGTGGTCAAAAGATATATCAACAGACCTTCTGGGAATTAGCGGTACAACAAGCAGATGTTGTTATTTTTTTAATTGATGCCACAATAAAGCCAGACACCAATCCTGAGTTGTATGAATTAACTAAAGAACAGTTTAGTTATGCGCTTGATATAATCCCTGAAGACGTGCCTTTACTGGTATTAATAAATAAACAAGACTTGAAAGAGAAGAATCCAATGAACGTTGATGAGGCATTGCAGATCCTTGATTTTGGTTCAATACCAAATCGTTCCATGGCTTTCTATCCGTGCTCTGCAAAATATGGTACCGGCGTGGAGGAAGCTATAAACTGGATTGTTACTCAGTTAGATTCTCAAAAAAGGTGATCCAATGGAGAAAAATAAGACTTTGGAAGTAAATATTAAGCCCTTTATAAAGAGAGGGTATGAAAAAATAACGGTCTCTTTAGTTCTTAGGGATACTTCTGAGGGACTGTTATATTTCGAAGAAGGAGGTATTATTAACCTTCCTAATGAATATGATTCCTTCTTCCCATTTGGGAATCCACCCCCATTTTTCGCCGGTATGGGTATAAAAAACAAGAAGGTCTATGTCTCCATTTTCGTAGCAAAAAATATCTCTTTTAACTTAATGATGGAAACAATTCTTGATAAAGACTTTGTAAACCCTCTACTATTTCTTAAATCATTAAAAAAAGAGGCCGAAAAAATTCTTGAGATTATAAACTCTGAAAATCCTGATCAAATAAACATTGACTTTAAAATAAGAGATGTAAGAGGCAAGGTAACCCTGCCCAAGCTTGAAGGTTTAGATTCTGTTTTTTATTCTGTTATGTCCAGATCCCCGGTAATGGTAATCGGAGAGGAAGAAAAACTTATTGAATTTTTAGGTAAAATAATCTATGCATTACCAGACAAAATCCAAAAAAGAACAAGTTTCAAGATAAATCTTGAATACGAAGGAAATGAAAACATTTCTCTTTTTGCGGCAAATCCTAAATATCTTGAATCTTTTAGTTTATTGCTTAATAATGAAGAGCAAATAATTGACATAGTAGATCTCCGCCATAACAAAATATATTCCAATTATGAAGTCAAAGCATTACAAACAATCCTTGAAAAAACAAATTTCGACGCAGAATCAGTAAAAGCTTTCTTAACAGATGTATATAAAATGTCTCTTAAAGTTTCTGAAGAATGTGATCCTAATAAAATTGGAGACTACTACAATATTGATTATGACTTGGCTGATCTCGTAAAAGACACTAGTAATGCTCTTAAACAGATTTAAAAAAAGGTGATTAAAAAAATGGTTTTTGAAATATTTGCAGGAACAAACATAGTTCTTATTAGTATTGCTTTTTTGGTACTTGCACTAATTGGTTTCTTTATTATTATATTCCAATTATGGACTGAAGGAGCTAGTAATGCCTTAGTTAAAAATCTCACATATGGTGCGATAGTTATCTCATTTGGTTATGTTTTAAGCATCACAAATATTATCTTAGGAGAACTATATTGGTTAGGTATTACTCATCAATCTAATTTCTACCTTATGCTCTCTCTAAGCTTTTACTATGCAGGATGGTTCTTAGGTCTCCGATTACTCCTAAAAAAGACTTTCCGCTTGCCAGAAGAAAGAAAACGCAGATACAGTATCTTCATGAATGTGATGATTGGTTTAGTTTTACTGATGCTTGTATTCACATTTACAACAAGAACATTAGTAAATAAAATGGGTGAAAATAACCCTATTGTAATTGGACTTTTCATTACCCAAGGGGTGTTGGGATTAATAGTATTTATTGTTTTTAAAGAGATGATTAAAGCTGAAATCAATAAAACAGCTTCAAAATTAACAAAAGCTAGATTCTATGTTTTGCATCAGGTAATTATCGTTCAATTAGTCACATTTGGAGTAATTATTATTGGTGATATCTTAGAATTAATCTTTATAGAACAATTATTGATTTATGAAGTTTTTACCATTGTTATTCTTTCGCTTTTATCTCTATTGACAGTATGGATGCTTCACGGAATTGTCTATGTCCCTGAAGGAGTTAAAGAACGCTTTGGTATTATGCAAACAAGATTTGAAACAATAAAACAAATTGTAACAGAAGAAGATAACGACTAATTACTAATTAGGGGCAGGTTGGCTATTTATTTATTAAAATCTCTTTACTATAACTTTTTTTGTTATTTTCTTTTCTTGATAATTTTTTCTGTTAATATCCAATATACTCCTTCGCAATTTCTCTAAGTTCTATCATGGATAATACATGAAAAACTCTTATTTTTTTAATGATATTACTTGGGAATGCGGAAATTGGTAAATAAAGTAAAACATGCCCATATTTTTTAGCTAGTTGTCGCGCAAATAAGCTAGGTCTTTCAAGACTTATAACGCCAATATACTTTGAGTTTTTTGGTGTTGACCATATAGCTGCGATAATAAGCCGGTCTAAAAACGAATATGTAAAGTCCCTAGGAATTTCTGCGACTAACCAATAGGGAGGAAACACAGAGATGAGTCCTGCATATTTTGCTCTCCCAATTCCTGGTCCTACTAACAAGTCCGCAGGATTACTCGATACTAACGACAAATTACTCTCTTGTTCATGTTCTGCATACCATGTCATTACTTGTTCATATGGTCGATCATCTTTGGTAAATTGTAAAACTATAGTATTTATCTTTGGTGCGTTTTTAGGAATTTTTTTGACAAATATTTTACCTTCATGGATATGCCTAGTAGTCTCTCTCCAGTCAATGCCATCCATTATTGAAGTAGTAAAAGGCTCAACAATTACTTGTTCTTCTAAAATCATGTTTTGAAATTTTTTCCTTACTCTTCGCATGAATTTTTCAAAAAATAAGTCCTCTGGAGGATAAGAAAAAGCACCATTCCCTTTATTCCAAACTTCTCTCCATTCTCCGGGATATTTTTCTGAGGGTGGTGCTTTTATTAAGTCCCAGATCTGTCTATTTTTAGGATTAAATGAAAGTACTGGACGAGGATGTCTCTGTTTCAAAGTAATAGATAAATGACTTTTTGGATCTAGGAGATTACCGAAATCAACTATTGGCAAACCTGAGAGTTTTGATAAGTCCTCTGGATAAAACGGATATTTTACTGTAGCACGATATACTTCTAAAGCATAATCATCATCGACGCCTCCTTTAGCACCTTCCACAATGTTAAATAATGAAGGAAAGATCCTTCCATCAATAATTGCAAGATTCCTCATATATTGAATCATTTTTTTAAAAGTAGAAAGGCTGATTTCTTCATCAAATTTTTTTTGATATTCCAATTTGGCTTCTTTTAATAAATCAACTAAAGCATCATCGTGTCTGAATCTGTTCTTATCAAGCCAAAATCGGGCTACAAAGAAAGGAAGATCAATTATTAGGCGAGGATAAGAGAATGGATGTAGTAATGCTAACTTCCAGTCTATCTCTTCGTTATCTGTTAATGACATCTGTTCTTTTGTCTTATTATTTTTATCAAATGATTTTTTTATCGCTGGAACATGCCATAAACCACCTACCCATACAATTTTACTGTTTTTATTGTCTCTACTTTTACTTAGAATTTTTTTCCCCATCATTTTTCCCCTCACGTCTTCGATCCCCATTTCTTCAATTGTTTGAATAAGAGGTAAAAAACCAGTATATGTTATTATTAATGGATCTGGAACTGAGACTTGGGGTCCATCTTTTGTAGTTGGAAGGCTATCAACATTTAATATAGATTTTCTTTTTTTTACAGCCCACCAGATAGCTATGCTATTGGCATCCCCTGGGTGTATTAAATAAAAATCTAAAGGAACAGGTTCATCTAACCCTGGAATTTTAGTCATAGATTCTGGATTGTACATTATGACTGGTAATGGAAACAAATCAATAGCTTCTTCAAGTTTTTTCTCAGAACCAATTGGGTATTCTACGGCTACGATGTGTGGATTTATTTTATTAATTGTCTCTAAAGTTATCTCCGTACTAACTAAGGAATGATGTATAGCTGGGATTAAATACACATTAGAATCTGCTTTTACAAACCATGGTTGAGGCGTGTCTTTCCAATATACCATTTTTCCTCAACAAAACCTAATATTCTTCTCATTTCTAACTATTAAAATAACTAAGTTAATCTTTTAGAATAAGACAAACTTGCAAGTTGAAATTTGGTTCTATCAGTAGATCTCTCCTCCAAAAGGGCGATGATGAGATACATTTTATATCGTTGTGTTTTGTTAGAGATTCCTAAAATTTCGGCGGGAGCGGTTTCTAGCGACTCCGATGATGAGAAAAATATATAAAAATAATCTACTTTATTATTCATTCTCTTACAAGAAAATAGTTCTAGGTGAGCATTCTTTTGAAGCAGAAAGTCTTTTACTTTCCCAAGGAGTAGTTCGCGCATAATCTAAAAAATTTCTTCATTGTTTTTTTTTATTTTCCATAAAAAATTCTAAAAAAATGATTAGATTTAATAAACCCCTCTATAAACTTTAACTGTGTGGGTAATTGACCGTCTTTTCAAGAAATCATCCTCCAAAAAAGCTAAAATCTGTTTTATTGGCCCTTCCGAGGCCGGAAAGACTACTCTATTAAGATTTCTCGAGACTGGAGAACCAGTACTTGAAGAAATTCATACTACTATTGGAATTAATCTCCGAAAAAAAGCCATAAAAATGGGTCCTTGGGAGATAAATATTATTGATACCGGGGGTCAGAAAGTATATCAACAAGTTTTCTGGGAATTGGCAGTACAACAGTCTGATGCAGTTGTTTTTGTAATCGATGCCACCATTAAACCCGACACTGAACCAGAAAAATTCGCAATGGTAAAGGAACAAGTAAACTATGCTTTAGATATTATAACTGAAGAACAACCGTTGTTGTTCCTACTAAACAAACAAGACTTAAAAGAAAAGAATCCAATGAGTGTTGATGAAGCATTTGAAAAACTCGGGATTTCATATCCGAATTCAGAAATAGTTAATGCTATGGAAATAAGTGCAAAGTATGGTGACGGGGTAGAAGAAGCGATGTTATGGTTAGTAAGTGCAATTGAAAAGTCTAAATAAACTTTCGAATAATTTTTATTTTTTTCGACTTTTAAAGTATTATTTTATTAATCCTCAGAATTTGTTATTTTAACAAACATAAATACGTTCATTTTTTAATTTAAATTTTAATTTAAAGTTCAGAAAAAGCAGTCTCAAGTTTTCTCACAGTAATTGGTTTCAAGATATATGCTTGTGCTTGGATTTCGTTTTTTGTTCCAATGGGGAGCTCATCATTTGTAATCATTATGATCTTGATTGTTGATTTAATTGACCTAATCTTCTTTGCCACTTCAGCTCCATTTATGTCTGGCATCACAAAGTCAAGAGTGACGACGTCTGGTTCTAGTTGTTCTACCTTTTTAATTGCTTCTTCACCATTATATGCTACTCCCACAACATCGTGGCCGATTCTCTGGATCATGTTTTGTAATGCAGCCACTGACAAGCGACTGTCATCTACAATTAGTACCTTGCTCATTGTTATAAGTTGGAAACCATCTCATTATAGCTTTTCCCTTAATTCCTAAGAAAATAATACTTTAAAAGTCGAAAAAAATAAAGAGAGAAACGCGCTTTTTTATGTTACTCTCCTTTGAATACAGGTTTTCTTTTTTCAAGAAATGCTGCTACTCCTTCATCTTTGTCTTTTGTAGAAAATAATAATGCAAAAAGACGTGATTCTAACTCTAGCCCATCTCTTAGGCTCATTTGAGACGCTGCTTTAACGGCTTCTTTTCCTACTTGTAATGTAAATGGGCTCATTTCTGCGATTTGTTTAGCAATGCTCATTGTAAATTCTTCTAACTCCTCTTTTTTAACTACAAAATCGATTAACCCCCATTCCTCTCCTTTTTTGGCATCAATCATTTTTCCCGTAAGAATCATCCACATAGCTCGACCTTCTCCAATCAAACGCGGAAGTCTTTGACTACCACCCCATCCAGGGATCAGCCCTAATTTTATCTCTGGTTGTCCTAATTTTGCATTTTCAGAAGCAACTCGGATATCACATGCCATTGCTAACTCAAGTCCACCACCAAGGGCATATCCATTAATCATAGCAATTACCGGTTTTCTTAATCGATTTAATTCATAGAAAATGGTATCTGGTCTAAAGTTTTGATACATTTCTGCAGCTGTTGCATCTTTAAACTCATTAATATCTGCTCCGGCAATAAATGCCTTTTCTCCGGCGCCAGTAATAACAATTACATGGACTTCTTTGTTTTCTGCTAACTCTTTAAATACTTGATTAAGCTCATCTCGGGCTTTCTTATTTAACGCATTTAATTTGTCTGGGCGATTAACAATTATTTTGGCAACGTGATCTTTTATCTCTACAATTAAAGTTTCATATTGCATGTTTGCATGTTTCTATTTAACAACAATAAGTTTTCCGAGAACAGTATAATCCATTGCATATTCTTTTTCAATATAATAGATTAAACAGCCTAAGAACCCCTTAAAATTTTATAGCCCAACTCTTTTTATTTTTAATAATACTTCCCCACAACATAAGAAAGGTTAATAAAAATAAAAACTACTCCAACATGACTGCTTATTAATAAGCGGGTGAGAATATGAAAGCACTAAAAGTATTAATTCCTACCTTACTCATTGTTTCCTTAATTGCTGTATCCCTAAACAGCGCACCTACAATGGCACAGGAAACAAAAGGTATCATCTTGATTGACATAAGCCATGGTTCTTACCATACGGATTACAATTGGTTCGTTGGTAACTGGACTGAAAAAGGCTTTGACGTAATGGTTTGGAGCAATCCTAACGTCACTCTATCAAGCCTATTAAACGATTCTGTAAAAGCTGTCTTATTGCCCGGTGCTAAAGTTCCTTATTCTGATGCAGACCTTTCTGCTCTAAAATCATGGTTTGAAGCTGGGAACAAATTACTATGGGTTGCTGGAGACAGTGACTATGGAGGATACTTCAATGCTAGCTCCTCATTAAATCCAGTACTCGAATACTTAGGTGCAAACCTTAGGCTATCATGGGACGCTGTTGACGATACGCAAAGTAATGATGGTGCCTCCTACCGTGTAATTGCCAATGAAACAGGTACCGATGAAGTAGCAAAATGCTTAACACGCGATGTAAAACGTGCTGTATTTCACGGACCCACCAGTGTACTCGGATGGGAAAATAATGCACCCGTTGACTTAAGAAACACTACCATCGATGGTGTTAGCGTAGTCATGAAATCAAGTGCTGCTGCAAAAACCATCGACCAGGATGTAAGCCTCAATCCAACATATGACTATTACACCTACACTGCTAAAAACATAACCGGAAACTATCCTCTGTTAGTAGTACAATTCATGAAAAACAGCATGTTAGTTGTTAGTGGTGAAGCAAACTTTGCAGACTACAAAAACATGTACGGATTAATCACCGAGCACGGAGACGAACAGCAAGGAAAAATATTAGTTGACAATATCATGGCATACGTCTTATTAAACGAAAAATGTGCTGTCGCCGAAAATGAAACTGGTGGAGGATTCTTACCTGGTTTCACTTTTTACTTAATTGGTTTCTCCTTCTTACTAGTAGCTACAATCATTATTAAAAGAAGATAAATTAATTAAAAAATAGGGGAATTAACTCCCCAAATCTTTTTTTTTAATTTTATTCACAATACTACTACTTATTTATTGAAGAAAAAACCTTTCGGGTTTGAAAACAGCCCTAAAACTAAAAGAAGTTTGAAGAAACAAAAAGAAAAAACAAGGTTTTCAAAAATAAACTAAAACTTTTATTTTCTTGTTTTCCTCACACTACACATGTCTTCTGAGAGAAGATGTTTTTCACACATATTAGCAGAACACATGAAAGTTTGTAGTATTGGACCAATAATTTCTTTTATTACAATGATTGCTTTCCAGTTTGCTTTTGCACCATTTAACAAGATAATGGAAAGTAGAGGATATAACATAATTAATTTTGAATTAGCATGGAGCCCACAAAAAATGGATCAAATTCTTACCTCATGGGGATCAGAAGGAATACATGCGGCAATAGTTCTTACATGGATTGATTTTGGTTTTATTCTTTCATACACTGCGTTCTTAGCTTGTTCTACAATCTACATGATCTCAAAAGTAGAAAGCATTATTTTGAACCCAAAAGTAAAGTTTGTCAATTCTTCATCTATAGTTATGGCTGTTTCTGACGTGTTAGAAAACATCCTTGGTTTGTACATCTTGTATAATCCTGATAATTATGCGGCATTTTCTGTCTATCTAATGACTGTTTTCTCAATAATAAAATGGATCTTAGTAATAACGTTAGTTCTTAACCTTTTGAGATGGTTGTTTGTAGTAATCTACAAGAAATGGGTACAAAAACAATAAGATAATTTTTTTCTAATTTTTCTGTTACAATTCTTTTCTTTCTTTTTCTTTTGTAATATCAAATAATGTTAATACCTTTTTTATAGAACTATTGGATGTATGGAAAAAACCGTTATTAGTGGTGTAGAATTAGAGTTATCCCCTTCAACCGAATTTCCTGCGAGATGGTTAGGTCAAGAAATAGTAAAAAGGGAACTACTTGCAGCCTGGTTAATAATAGATAAAGAAGATATTCCATTAAACCCCCGATTAGTTGGGCCACCAGGGATTGGCAAGACAACGCTTGCTTACGCGGTAGCTAAAGAATTAGGAAAAGAAGTCTGGTTTTATCAAGCTACTATGGACACAAGGCCTGAAGACTTAATTGTAACCCCTGTAATTGAAGAGGGGAATAAAATCAAATATGTAGCCTCTCCAATAGTTACCGCAATGATCAAAGGTGGTGTTGTAATTATTGATGAGGGTAACAGAATGAGCGAAAAGGCTTGGGCATCATTAGCTCCCTTACTTGATCATAGAAGATACGTAGAATCTCAGATCGCAGGCATAACTATTAAGGCACATCCTGAATTTAGACTCGCAGTAACGATGAATGAAGATACAAGTACATATGATGTCCCCGAATTTATTCTCTCCAGATTAAGACCTGTTATCGAACTTACATTCCCATCAGAAGACGAAGAAAGAGAGATTTTAAGATATCACGTCCCAATTGCTCCTGAAAAACTAATTGATGCTGTTGTTAAATTCCTACAAAAGGCACATCAAAACGAGTATCCCTATACCGTGAGGGGTGGTATCCAGATTTTAAGGTATTGTTTAAAGCTTTCAAAACTAAAAGGGACAGATCCTTTGTTAGAATTTCCTCAAGCAGTGCTTTCCGTTCTTGGAGATGAAGCATATCGCCTTCTTTAAGCAACAATTTTATTTAGAAATTTTATTTAGAAATGAATAGGAAAAACCAGTATTAATTATTAAATTAAATAATTATGCTTAGTAACTATCTACTATTTTTGCGAGGGCTTTTTTCTTCTTAACGAAGAATTATTTTTCCCAAAAACACCTCTTGTAAGTAATTTTTGGAGGTGATTTTATAGCATTTTTCTCTCCACAAGCGTTACAGGATGGACGATCCTATTCCTGTCTACAAATCTTGTCCCAATAATTTTATAAAAACGGTTAGCATTGACATCGATATCGGTTTTTGTTCCACTACTTCCCAAAGGGAAGGGGAATTCTGTCGATATGGATAAAATTAAAAAGTTCCAATTGTTGAAAAACCCTGTTTTTCATAAAAAATATGACCCCATTAGAGGGAAAACGTTATTACTTGATACATCCCTTTTTCTCCCAGAGGGAAACACCTAAATGTCAACTGAAAAAGACGACTATCTCGAGTTATTCATTCAAGAACTAGAAGAACAACTACAGGAATTGAGAAACTCAATAGAACAATTCGAAAAAATAAACCATGACAGTAACCCATACGAAGTATTCTTCAGAGTAACTCATACTTTAAAAGGAAATGCCGGGTTCATGGGCTTTGAAGACTTAGCTGAAGTCTCAAGAATCGTCTGCGAAGTATATCGTGGTCTTACTCCAGAAGAAGCGAAAGAGATCAATGTTGATCCATTTTCAAAAAGATTCTACGTTTTACTTAGTGCGTACAAAGGAATTATTGAGAAAAAGCACTCCACTTCTGCTTTAGTTCCTGACAGCATCATATCTGAAGCCCAAAAGCTCCTCAATAAAAGAGAACAAATAAAACACAAACAAGAATAAAATAGTTATACGGGTGCTAGTTAAATGAGCATCGAAAAAAGAAAAAAAAAGGAGATCCCCTCGCTTTGCGCAATGAGGACAAAGAAAAAAAGTATGGATACATTTAACTTTCTCGGCGGGAAATCCTCTTCCGAAAGGGAGGGGATGAAATCCGAAAACATTATGTTTTTTTGTATATGTTTTTCTTGCAGGGCTGGGACGGCCCGTAGCGCCTGTGGAGAGAGTCTCCTCTGTGAAGCAGGAAGCCCCTAGCAAAAGAAAGGGGTAGTTCACAGACAAGGATTCAACATTAATGAAAAAACAAGAGAGTCCCAGCTCTCTTGCTAATACACAACAGAATTATTTTTAATGATAATTTTTATATCCTGGAATTTTTCTTCCCAATTTTTTATATGGCTATATTTATTTATAGTGATGTTTTATTTGTTTAGTCTTTTCTCATTTGTTTAGAATGATCTCTTTAGCATACGAAACCCACTCTATTTTTTACGTTTAGTTTTTTTAAGTTATTATTTTTTATCTTTATTTTTATTTTTTGATAATTCGGGGTATTTATTTTTGCGCTTTATCTTTACTAAACGCAAAAAATAGTTACGACTTATCTTAAAAACAAACATCGTCGTTTGAATCAGTATTTTCCTCAATGGCTCTTAAAAACCGTTTTAACTCGTTGGTCAAGCCGTATATCTCAGCATATCTTATCAGCTTGCTCATATCTATCTCTCCCTTTTTTCTGATAAAACACCGAAACTACGTCTTCAAAGTCTTGTTCGGAACCAAAACGAATTTTATTTAATAAAGTAGAACCCTATATTACTAATATTGATTATTTTTTAGTTAAATATTCAGAAGTTTCGTAAATAAAAGACAAAAAGTCAAAAAACAAATAAATAATTATTAAAACCAGTAAACACATCAAATGAATTTATAGACGTGCTTTTCCTGTTCTTTAAATGAAACGTAAATAAGTAATTATTGTTCTAATTATATCTTGGGGACATAATGAATCTTTTGCCTTCTAACAGAGAGATACTGGTTTTTGGAAGACAACGCGTAATTATCGGTTCTAGCGAAAGAATGGAGGAAATACCCGATAATTCTATAGACGTTATTGTTACTAGTCCTCCTTATAACGTAGGTAAAAAATATACTCCTGACGGGAGCTTCACGGACAAGCTCCCAATGGACGAATACTTATTATTTCTCAAAAACGTGTTCAGAGAATGCTTAAGGGTCTTAAAACCAGATGGCTTATTTTTTCTAAATATCGGGGATTCTGCAAAGGATCAAGGGAAAAGTGAGAAAGTTGTTAATACTGCTGTCCATGCAGGGTTTAAACGAGTTCAGACAATTATTTGGGTTAAAAGCATTTTTGGGATGGGTCATTACACTCCTTCTGGAGGGAAAAGACGGTTTAATAATGTTTGGGAAAATGTTTTCTTATTATCAAAAACGAAGAATTACCGTCTTGACCCCAAAAGAATTGGGATTCCTTATACGGACAAGTCAAACATCGGAAGATATTCAAAAGAGGACTTAAGGGATCCTGGTGATGTCTGGTTTGTTCCTTATGAAGTAACTACCGGTGCAAAAATAAAGAAAGGCCATGAAGCTCCGTTTCCTATTGGCCTCCCTTATTTATGCATAAAAAGCGTTCCTGACGCAAAAACAGTCCTTGATCCTTTTGCAGGAACAGGTAGTACATTGGCAGCCTCGGAATATTTAGGCCTTGAAGGAATAGGATACGAATTATTCCCAAAAAAAGAGGTAATAAGGAAACGGATCTTAGAAAATTCATTCAAGCCTCCCAATACCCCATTACCACGCCAACTGGAGAAATACGTGTCAATAGTGGATGAAATCCTTTATAACGCTTTACAATTTCTTTCTGAAGAACAAAAAAGGCGCATAATGTCTAAACTGTCTAAGAAAAAGAAAAAAACATTAACCACAAGTATGAAAGATTTAAAACATTTTCCTGAATGGTTAGAAAAAATGTCTCAATTATTAGAAGATTATTATTAACTGATTAATTTAAAATTGAAAAACAAGTAATTTAAAGATATTTCGTGTTTTTATCCTTCTAAATCTTTTATTTGGAGCAAAAAGAAGGCTGACCTTTAAATAAAAATTCTCTTTTATCATTGACTTAATAGAAATACTCTTGTTAACAAACCTGTTTAGTTTGCTATGTGAATTACTTTAGTTCTTTCTTTATTTGATTTAGAATGTTTTCTGAAGCCTCTGGGACTTGAATTTCTAAAAACAATTTTTTAATCCACCTTCTTTTCTCTTTATAATTATCTACTCCCTTGAAAAATTCTGATAATTTTTCAACAAATTCCTTTCCAGAATATATCTTTTCACCTGGAGTTACACTGTCATATGGGTATACAATTCCATTGGTCTTTTCATATTCATCTAAGTCATAGGGAATGAAAAATATAGGCCGATCAACTAATAAATAATCAAAATAAATCGAGGAATAGTCGGTGATCAATAGATTTACAATATGGAGTATATCGTTAATGTCTTCCAAGTCTGTTTGATGTAAAACAAGGCTCCATTTGGAGTCTATTATCTTTTGAATAGAAGATTCTAATTCTGAAGTTTTGGTTTTGTCCTTTAAAATATCATTAACATGGCCTCTTAAAATTAAAATGGCTTTATTTTCTTTCATTATCTTGTCGAATCTATCAAAGTCTAAATCTTTAAACGGAAAGAATTGAGCAATTGAATTTTTACGGTACGTTGGTGCGTATAAAATGACTTGTTCTGGAACAAAGGGTAAATTAAATCTTTTTACGAATAGGTTTATTTCATCTTGAACATTTTTTTCTAAATTTTTTAATAAAACATCATTTCGGGGATAACCGGTTATCATCATTTTCTTAACGCTACTATCGAAACAAGCTTTCATTACATAAGATTCTATTCTCGACGATACCGCGAGTAAATCATATCTCTCCGTTATTTTTTTCCGTTTATTGCCTTGAAATTCTCTTGAGAGATATCCAATTGCTTTGAGTGGTTGGCCATGCCATAAATTTACTATAAGTTTTGGAGAAAAAGACGATAAAAAATAGAAAAAATCAATACTACCATGGGACAAGATTGCTGTTCTAGCTCTTAGAAAAGTCCATATTCCCTTAATCGAAAAAAAAGTTTTACAAGAATCTTCTCCAAAACGATTTCTAATCTTATTACACACTTGCTTGTCTTTAGTGAGCCATACTGATTCGTATTCTGAATGATTGTTTCTCATGAATTCAAAAAAATATCTTGCATTATCATAATACCTATCAGCTTTGCATCCGTAAACTATCAAATTTTTTTTCTTAGGAACTATTAAATCAAATAATCTTATCATTCTTTTAAAAAAATAAAAAACCATTTTTTTAACATAACTCATGTAAACCAATAAATAGTTCTTGAATTTATAGTTTATCCCAATCAAACTGCTTGATGCGTAAAAATAATAATCTCTAGCAATAGTGTTTCAATTCTTTTTTTAGTAAAAATAAAACAGATTTTTTAAGAGGAGAGCTCCTCATATTTATTAATGTTTTATAGTTGTAGAGAAAATGGTAAGAACGCTTTCCTATTCCTCGTTCTCTGTCAAGAAACTTTTTTCAGAAAGAAAACTTGTCAAATGCTGATATATAAACTCTAAATCAGGATGAAAGTCCATTTCTGCCCATTTATCATCATCTACAATATATGGCTTAGCTGGCACACCACGGTCGATTGCTTTCTGAACAGCGTATTCCCAGAATGCATTTAATGCTTCTGGTTCATGCATCACATCAATAAGGGTATTAACAAATCTTTGTCGTGCTTCCCCCCTAAATAGGACCATTCCAATTGATTCACCATTAGCTTCCTCAAGTGGGATCTCTTTGCTAATCTTACGAATAAATCCTTCTTTTTCAACTATCTTCATGTCTTCCCAATCATATTTTGTTTTTCTAGAGATAGTTATCCAAATACCGTCTTCCATAATTTGGCTAAGACCAATTATTACTGAATTATGAAAAATATCATCACTATTAACTAATATAAAGTCTTCATCTAATTTGTCACGGGCCATGTAAAGACTTGCTAAATTATTGCTTAGACTGAAAAAAGGATTAAAAATGTTAACAATTTCAAAAGGATATTCGTTTTCCCATAGTTTTATTTTTTCTTCAATTTGTTTACTCCTGTAGCCAGTCACAACAACAACTTGTTCTGGAGAAATATGTTTTATTGCATCTAATTGAACTTTTAATAATGGCTTATTATTAATAATAGGCACTAAACATTTAGGTCGATCTTTTGTTAAAGGGTAAAGACGAGAACCCATACCTGCAGCTAAAATAATTACTCTCACAAATGGCTGTAGCTCCCATTATTATTTAAAATATTCTTTGACTTGATAAAAAAATACCTTTAAATTTTACTATATATTCTATCCGTCATCAAGCCCTAAATTAATTTTGTTCTACTTTGCGAAAAATAACAACACATTAAAGAAACGTCCTATTTTAGACGGTAATGTCCCGGTGATTAACTCAACATCAAATCTTTTGAGAGGTTTAATTAATAATATCAATAATAACGTGATTATTCCCCATAGAATGTTTTGAATTATCGGAGAAGAAATCAATATAATTATACTAAATATAGCTGCAAACTCTAAAAAAAGCCAAAGAACGAATATGGGTATCTTTTCATTTAGTATTTTTGGTCTTAAATCATGATCTAACAGAAAATACACTAAAAATACGAGTTTCCCTAAAATAAATCCAATAGGTACTGCCATTATTCCTATTCCTATTAATAAGTAAATTGATCCAACTTGAGTAATGATGACTAATACCGTGCCTATTAATAATCTCAAACGTTTTTCAAATCCTAAGGCAAAATGTTCTAAAACAGTAGTCAAAGAAACAATTATCTGACCTAACACTAAGATCTCTAACGCTCTAAGCCCAGCGTCATAAGCAGTACCAATCAATAAATGAACAAACAAGACCCTATTGATATAAAAGAATGGATATGCTAACATCGCAATGAAAAATGTCAATCTAAAGACCGCATAAAAAATCTTAATCCCTCTCTCTTTATCTCTCTTAAACAACTTAGAGAATATTGGGAAAAGGCCAGCCAAGATAACTAATACTGCCTCATTCAATATCTCAACTATCCTTTTCATTGCGGTATAAACGCCTAAACTCTCGGGGTCAAAAATAATGTAGATCATGAAACGGTCAATTTGAGACCCTAAAATCCTTAATAAATTAGTAAGAAAAATTGGAAAACCAAAAGCGATCATCAGCTTTAAAAGACCAAGATCTATTTTGACTCTCCAAACTGGAGGTATGTGCTTTAAAGAAATCAAAGTGAGAAATATCGCCCCAATTAGTGACAAAAGCCAAGCAAAAAGGACGGACTCCAGAGTCCGGAAATAATAATAAAAAATAGGGACGCTAACAGAATTTAGGACAGAATAGCTTCCAAGTAAAAGATTTGTCCGTTCTACTTTCATTATCGCAATTACATATCTCCTAACTAGGTTGAAAAATGCATAAGCAATGACATTCAGTAAATAAAGGCCTAACAACAGATTAATACTCCCAATTATTAACCATCCAATTAATACATTGACCAATAAAGCTAAGGGAAGTATATAAAGCCAAAAACCGCCCATAGTAACTTTAGTGAGCTCGTCAAAACTCATTCTTTTAGTAAGATTCCACTGCATAAATGAATAATACAACCCTAAGTCAGACAATACTCCGACAGACATTAAGACAAGTGATAGCATGACCAATATGCCTAAGTCGTACTTATCATTTCCTATCAAGCGGTAAAAAACCGCAAAATAAACTAGTGAAAAAGATCTGACAATAATTACTTGGAAAATAGAAGCAGTCAAAAATGTCCTGTAACTTTTTCTTAACACGGGCTCATTCTCAGCATCTGGAATAGACACACTTATTTCTTCAAAAAGATACAATAATAAAATTATGAAAGGTAATCAAAATACTTAATCCATACCAATGCATAAAACAGGTTAAATCGGACTGCTATTTTATAATTGGGCAAAAACAAGCCTAAGTTTGGAGCGTAAATAAATATTCAAAAAGCACGTCATAGGATCTAATTTTTTGGTTTTCTATTTTTACCACGACAAATATTTTTTATTTAATTTCATTCCTTATCTTTAATAAAGAAAATGTTCGACTCTGGTTCTTCTTCCTTTGAAAAACTCAAAATCTGGTCATCAAAAAAACTACGTAATAGTTTAGATTGGTATTTAAGTGTCTCAACAAATAAAATGCCTGCTAAATACCTAATTGCAAGTAAAGTAGAAATTGAAACAGAAGACATAGATCAACTAAGTTATAATGAACTTTGGGGCCTTCATGAAAAGGCAACAAGGACGTTTCTAAGTTATTGGAAAAAAGCAAAATCGGACCCTTTTTTTATAATTGATTTGCCTTTTCCTAAATATTCCCTCCTTTCTTTAAATTCTGTAATTGTTAATAAGGGCCTTACTAGTTGTGATTTTTGTGAGTGGCATTGTGGTGTAGATCGTACGGATCCTAATGGAAAAAAAGGCACATGTAAACTCGGCACCGTCTCAAGAGTAGCATCTTATTTTCCACATCATGGAGAAGAATTAGTATTCAGAGGAACTAAAGGATCTGGTACTATCTTTTTTTCATCATGTAACATGAGATGCGTTTTCTGCCAAAATGGTGATATAAGTAAAGATAAGGATAATGGTATTCCTATTACTCCTCTACGTTTGTCATTAATTATGTTTGAATTAAGAGCGTTAGGCGTTCATAATATTAATTTGGTTGGTGGTGATCCTACACCACACTTACATACTATTATTAATGCAATACAACGTCTTCCTCAAATACACCGTTATAATATAAATGAAAAAGAGGAACATATAAGATGGCTAGGAAAATTAAAACAAAACAAGAATAATTACTTATTCAAAAATTGGTTTAATGTACCAATACTTTGGAATTCAAATTTTTATATTTCTAAAGAGGCAATGAAGATATTAAGAACAGTTATTGATGTTTGGCTTCCTGATTTTAAATTTGGCAATAATAAATGTGCACACAGATTATCAAGAACACCAAAATATTTTGAAACGATTACTAGGAATTTAAAGTTAATTCATTCTTGGGGAGAAAATTATGTTATCCGCCACTTAGTAATGCCAAATCATGTGGATTGTTGTTCTATTCCCGTTTTAAAATGGATTAAAGATAACATTCCTGATGCACCAGTAAATATCATGGGGCAATACCATCCTGATAGTTTTACAGATCCTCTTTCTCCTCTCTATTCCGATAGATATTCTGATATTAGTCGAAGGGTATCCAAAACAGAAGTTGCCGAAGTATGGGAATACGCTGAAGAATTAGGGCTTAATTTTGAAAATGTAACTTTTTACTAGCTCTATACCTTAAATTAAAGTAGTATCTAAAACATGATTAAGTGTAAATTTTTGATATTCTCTCCATATTCATAGAAATAATGGACAAGATCTTCTAGTACATACGGTCTTTATTCAATATGCTCTAATGCAAAACAGCAATATGAAAAATGTTAGTCTACTTACGTTCATATTTTTCCTTTTGTAAGGTTTATCGCTGTCGTGGTTAACGCCCCCTCCCCCTTTGTATCGCTTTATAAGGTGCTCCCTCCCAACCAACCTTTTTTTTCGACCGGCAGGGGAGCAACGATGGTGGCATTCAATGCTAATTGTTTTCCATCTGAATTCATTCAATTTTTAGTTTATTCTCTAAACTTTCGCATGTTTTTTATTACCGGTAGAGATATAGGGCTTTTCTTTCAAAATTATCAATTTTTCTTGCTTTTTTAGATAATTCTTTCCTAATTTGTTTTTTGGCCGCTATCGTGATTAAATATGCGGTATGCAAGCTTATGTTATTAATAGCTGAAGCTAGGTCTTCGGCGTTATAAGTAACAAGTGTCTTCCAGCTCTCAATACCTATTTTTTCCAAGGCTTGTTTAGTAAGCTCAATTTTGTCAGGAGACATTCCTGTTTTGGCTAGGAATTCATCCATATCCATGAAGACCATTTTGTAAAGGGATAGTTTTACTTAAAAATTAAGACTTGTTTTTTAGAAGGGATCATGTTCTATTACTTTGACTTGGGGAAGAATATAAAAACAGAATTAGTATGAGCATAGAAAAAGGGATGCTAAAAGAAACGATAAATGTTTTTGTAGGGCCTAAAAGTGGATATATTGCACCACCTATTATTGGACCTAAGAAACCAGCACTATTACTCAATGCAGAATAAACTCCTAACCAAGTACCTTTCTCTTTTGAGGGTACTGCAACTGTTACTTCTGCAGATACTATCGGCATTGTTAGAGCATTTCCAACACCCGCAAAGAAACCCATTAAAGCTACTAAATAAAAATTGTTAGCAATTATTAGAAGAAGATAAGATAGAGAATAAATAAGAAGTCCTATAATAATAAGTAATTTTTTATGAAATACTTGTCCTAAATATCCTCCTAAGGGCTGTCCAACTGTTACTACAGAGGCATATATTGCAACAAATAATCCAAATTGCGTGGGTGTAAACCCTAAAACATCATAAACATAAAATGAAAAACCTGGCTCTATTAATGCCCAAGAGAAAAATGTACTAAAACTAACTGCAGTAAGCAAAGAAAAAATAAGTACTTGCAATTTATCAGTAGAACTTTTCTGCTCTTTCTTCTCATTTGTATTATTATCTATGTCTTTTAGAGGTGATTCTTTTGGAATAAAAAACACCATTAACATAGAAAAAATTCCGAGTCCCGCAGAAATATAAAATGGAGCTTTTAATCCCCACAAATCAAAAAAAATGCCCCCTAAAACAGGACCAATAATAAAACCAATTTGTGCACCACCATTTACAATACCAACGTAAAATGAACGTTGTTTTTTAGTTGTATGCTCACTTATGAGAGACAATGCAACAGGAGTTACTCCTGCAACAGAAATACCTTCTAAGCCTCTTGCTACATATAATAACAACAGGCTATTAGCTTCTGCGTACATTATATTAGTAATACTAAATAGCAACATAGAGATAAAAAGAAGCAGTCTCCTACCAATTTTATCTGCCAGCCACCCCCCTGGAGTTGAAAAAAGAAATACCATTGCTGAGAATATTGCTGCTAAATACCCTAACTGAGTAGGTCCTCCACCAAAGATAACTAAATATTTTGGAAATATTGGAAAAACAATTCCTGCGCCAGTATTAGCAAGCATTATGATAAATGTAAGGGAAAGGACAAAAATTGAGTTAGGCTTGTATTCTGAGTGATTCGTAAGAAGAAGATCATTATTGTCGTCATTTATTGTTCTTGAAGAAGTTTCCTCGTGCATGGATATTTGTTTTTTATTTATCATTCTTTTTAATATTCTTGTTTTGATTTTGAAAATAGAACTTGAGTTGAACATTATTTTACTACTTCATTTTATTTTAATTTTTTATTCAATATTTTAGCGTTAAATTAAGAACTATAACTAATGAAATAACGAATTAGCAAAAAAGCTAGCATTATAATGCTTAAACATGTTTTTTTATTTTTAGTATAATATATGAATAGCTTTAATTAAATGAGTGACCGGTTTAATAACCCTGTAAGTTGGATGAATAAACGATCTTAGAAAATTTCATTTTCTTTTTTTCAGTGAAGTTTAAGAACAACGCCCCGAAAATAAATACGCGGGGATTTTTATGAGTTTAGAAATTCTTACTGTAAAAATGGCAGAGGAACTGCTTGAAAGAATAGACAGACTGGTGAGGGACGGCTACTATCCTTCCAGATCAGAACTAATTCGAACCGCGATAAGAGACTTAATCATCGAAGAATTGGGGAGTTACGGCGTCTATAAGAAAACACAGAATGTTGAAATACAAAGCTTAGCACCAAACTACGTGGTATAAAATTAATTTTATCAATAAAAAAATTACTTTTTTAAAAATACTTTTTGATTGGGAGAACATCATCTAAATATTTTCTTGCTAATTGATTTTATAAAAAAAGGTTTTTTATGATTTTAACATAAGAACATATTTTTACGCATGATAAATAATTGTTTTTGAAAGCGTCTTTCCGACTTTTTAACTGATAAAATGGAGAGGTGATAATTATAACAAATAAGAAATCTGCTTGGGAAATGCTACCAGAAAAAGACATTGAGAAATTTAGTGAGGAATACAAAAAATTTTTAGAAGCTGTGAAAACAGAGAGAGAAGCTGTTGAATATATAGTAGAACAAGCCAAAAAAAAAGGATTTCAAGATATTAATAATGTCGAAAACTTAAAACCTGGGGACAAGGTGTATTTTACTTTTAAAAACAAGGTCGTAATTCTAAGCATTATTGGAGAAGAGCCATTAGAGAATGGAGTACATATTATCGGTTCACATATAGATGCACCAAGATTAGACGTAAAACCAGTTCCAATTTACGAAGACTCCGAAAGTAATACTGCTGTTTTGAAAACACATTATTATGGAGGAATTAAAAAATACCAGTGGGTTAATATTCCTCTTGCCCTACATGGAATTGTTGCATTAAAAGATGGGAGCACTAAAAAGATAGTGATTGGTGAATCTGATAAAGACCCAGTACTTGTTATTCCAGACTTATTACCACATTTAGCAAGAAAAACGCAGGGAGATAGAAAAGGATTTGAGATCATTAAAGGTGAAGAGCTTAGAATTATTTTAGGGCATACAAAAGATAAAAGTGAGAAAAAAGAAGAAAAAAACTCATTGAAAAAGAAGATCCTAAAAATATTTGAAGAAAAATACGGTATTACTGAAGAAGATTTTATTTCTGCAGATCTAGAAATTGTACCTGCAGTAAAACCTCGAGATGCTGGGCTTGATCAATCATTAATCGCGGGATATGGACAAGATGATAGGTCTAGTGTTTACACGTCTTTAATGGCTATTCTTGATGCAGAACATGTAGAACAAACAGCGATCGCAATTTTTATCGATAAAGAAGAAACAGGTAGCGACGGCAACACAGGAGCTAAGTCCCAAGTTCTTGAGTTCTTTATTAATGGATTACTTGAAAAGATCGAAGGAAGTAAAAAACCCGTTTCACCCTATGCGGTTCTAAAATTGCTAATGAATTCTAGAGCCATTTCTGCAGATGTAAATGCTGCTGTTAACCCCATGTTTAAGAACGTCCATGATTTGGAAAATGCTGGAAAAATTGGGTATGGGATTATTATTTCTAAGTATTCAGGACATGGTGGAAAATATTCTTGTAATGACGCACACGCTGAATACGTTGCTTGGATTAGACGCATATTAGATGAAAAAGAAATTCCTTGGCAAACAGGGTTGTTAGGAAAAGTTGATGAGGGGGGCGGCGGAACAATTGCAATGTATTTTGCTGAGAGAGGAATGGACATTATTGATATGGGTATTGGACTCATAGGTATGCATTCACCATACGAACTTGCCAGTAAAGCAGATCTTTACTCTGCGTACTTGGCATACAAAGCATTCTTTGAAACAAAATAGGCATTAATGAAAAATATTTACATAATTAATATTTAGGTTTTAAAAAAATTTAAAATTATTTTTATTTTTATATGGGGTGTGGTCCCCCTCCGCTTGTAGGTCTTGCTTCTGTATATCCCTTTGTATATGCTAATCGGTAGATATCATGAGCATTAACAAACCCATAACCTAATTTGTATTGAAAGTGGTCCAAGCTGGACGCATGTTTCAACATGTCCACAATCTGAGATATTGTCAGACGAGGTGCAGTCTTTCTAAACGCCCGATAACCATCCATATAACCATCTAAGAGGATAGCTACAATACCAGCGAAATAGGGAGCACTAAAACTAGTATCTAATTGATAATACCACTTTCTTTCACAAACATAGAATATCTATTATGTTGCTAGTTATAATCATCCGTTTGGGGGGGTACAGACAGAATTTCATCTACAAAAATGTATATTGCTAAAATTAGCACCAAAATTGCCATTACTAAAATAAAGATAAATGCAGAAGTAATCCCATAAGAATCTTTTAGATATCCGAAGATAGCAGGAGTAGTCATTGAAAATATTTGTCCAAAAGAAAAGAGAGCACCAAAAAGTTTACCTCTTTTTTCGGCGGGAACTCTGTCTGCTAAGAGTGCACTTGTTGCAGGAGAAGCCAAATAATAACTAGCGATTAGTATAAAATAGAAAATAGTAAATAATGGAAGATTTGCGAGACCAACAATCATTACAAGTGCCACCGCAGAAATAAAAGTACCAAAAGAAGACAACAGAATAGGAGTTACTGGCCGGAATTTATCAGAAATTGCTCCTCCTATAATAGTAAACATTGAACCAAAGCCAATGATTAAAGAAGTTGCAATACTCGCCTGATCTTTTGTTAAATGAAGATAATCCTTGTATAGGAAAGCAGTAAAAAATGAGGCCGTTTTAAAGAAACTTCCACGAATACTTACAAAGATGAGGGGAACTAATATGGGCAATGTCAAAACAAACTTAAATTCTGAAATTTTAAGCTTCTTATTATAAGATAACTGTAATTCAACGTTCTTTTCGATTTTTTGGGGATAATATATACCAACTATTAAGTTTAAAAGTATAGCACAAAAAATAATTGTCATGCCGAATAAAAATAGTGTTTGGGAAGAACTCTTCCAGCTACCTAACACATGGATACTTCCAGAAACAATTAAAGGAGAAATTGCAGTGCCTATCATCCCAATATTAATATTTAAAGATAATGCTTTTCCTTTTTGAGACTCAAACATCTCTGTTATTATTGACATTGCTGGAGGATGATAACCAGCAGCACCAACTCCAGATATGAAAAATGCTAATAATAGCATGTTGTAATTTTTAGATAAAGACACAATAAATAGTGAAAACAATATTGTAATAACACTCCCATAAATAAATAGATAGCGTATCACATTACTACGATCAGAATAATATCCAACTGCGATAGAGAAAAACATTGTTGTAATTAGAGAAACGGTCCATAAGATCCCTCCTTGGGTATAAGAAATGAAGATGTCATCTCTTAAATATACGATATAAATTGGAAGAGAATAATAAACTACGTGATATAAAAAATGAGCCAAAATAACAAGTGAATAATTAATTTTTTTATTCAATTCTATAGAATTCACTTGACTATCTTGAGATTAAGGGTTTTTCAGAATTTCTCTTAGGAAATGATAAAAGATATATTTTTAGATATTTTTGAGAAAACAGAAAGAGAAAATAACATATAAAATGTTTATAATTAACGGATGTTCTTAACTCTTAAGATAAATTGTCGGTGTTTTTATTTTTTGTAGAACTATTTTCATCTTTAGAACTTGTTTTTTCTGATTGAGAGAATTTCTCTTGTTCTTCTTTTTGTTTTTTATGTGCTGGAAAATGATCATTCATTTTTGTTACTTCTAGATATGCACTTATCCAGTCATAGTTTATATGGACAACATAGTCGCTTAGATGATCATATTTTGATGGCACAACTTCGATTATTGGCTTGTCAATTTTTTCTTTGATCTTTTCTATCGATTTCTTATGCTCAACTTCTAGTCCAAGCTTTGTAGCCTCTAATGTTTTTACCAAGTCTGATCTTGAGAACATCCCAATTGCGAATAATTTGTTATTTTCCTCATCTTCTATTACTACGGGTAATCTTCCCACGCCATGCCTGTACATCAAATCTACGGCTTCACGCACAGAATTAAATGGATTTACATATATTACGTTCTTAGTCATTACTTCGCTTACGGGTGCATCCATTTTGTTAAGAATAATTGCTTTTCTTAAGTCAGTTAACGTAATAATGCCTTTCAAAGAATGGTCTTCTCTGCTAACAACAACATATCCTTGATGATGATAAGTAACAAAAACATCTAGTAGATGCTTTGTGGGCGTATCTTCATAAATTGCAATTACTTCAGGGTTCATTACTTCTCGAATAGGGATAAAACTTAATACTTCATCAGCAGTTCTTCTTCTTATGGATATTCCGTATTCTTTGAGGAGAGGTTCAGTATAGATTGATTCTTCCATTAACAAGTAATGAACAACAAAAGCTATAGCCACGGTCAACATTAATGCTGGAAATAACTCATATGCTCCTGCCATTTCTGTTGTGATTATGATAATTGTAAGAGGAGCACGAGAAACAGAACCAAAGAACGCAGCCATCCCTAAAATAGCGTAAAGACCAGGCTTAATTCCGATAGAGGGGAATATGCAAGCTAATAGAACGCCATATGATTCTCCAATCAATGCACCCATTAGTAATGCAGGTGAAAGATCTCCACCTGCAGAACCAGAACCCAGAGTTATCGCTGTTGCTGCAGCTTTAGCAAATGCCAAAAATAACAAGAATAATGCGATTTTTAGTAATTCTGTCCGAGTATCTGTTTCATTATACATATACCCCAATAAAACTTTATGAATTAAGGGATGACTAGTTCCTCTAATATCAAAAGATATGAAGTAAATTATCATTCCTACAAGTATCCCTCCAAGGCCTGGTTTTACCCAAGTCGGAACACTTTTTATACTTTTGAAAAAATCTTCTGTACTATAAAGAAGTGTCTGCCATCCAACACCAAATAATCCTGCGATCAATCCTAATACCGCAAACAACAAGAACTCTACGGGACTTTCCAAGTAATATAATGGAACCAAAAATACCGCTTCAAGATGCCCTAACACAAAGTAGTTAGTGGCCATTGAAGTCGTTGTTGCCAAAATAATTGGGATTACATATCTAAATGAAATTGAAGATAATAATAATTCGATACCAAAAAGGGCACCACCAAGAGGTGCATTAAAGACTGCAGTAATCCCAGCACCCGCACCTGCTGCAACAAGGACATTCTTTTCAGCACTAGTTAACTTTAGCTTTTGTCCAACGAAAGAACCGATACCACCACCGATTTGAGCAATAGGTCCTTCAGAGCCTGCACTTCCGCCAGTACCAATCGTAATTATTGACAGAACAAATTTCCAGAAGGGAACTTTTGGTTTAATGTCTCCATTTTCAATAATCATTGCTTTAATAACATTAGGGATGCCATTTCCTTTTGTTTCAGGAGCTATATTTGTAGCAATCCAGCCTACAATTAGCCCACCCACGGCAGGAGTCAATATAATTAATAACGCTGATGCCCCTTTAAAAGGCTCATGAGAGACTACAAAGTGAAGGGCAGAATACTTATTAGAGCTATCAAAAATGAATTTATCTAGGGTATCGAAACCTTTTCTGAAAAGATATCCTACAATAGAAGCCACAAAACCAATTATTAATGCAAAAATATTGATTCGTGCTTCATGAACTTGGGGACAAGTGGGGCACGCCATATTAGATCCCTCTTTACGTCGTGGAGTAATTAAAAAACATTAATTATAATAATTTGTTTTTGAAAGCTGAATTATTAAAAAAGTGTTCTTAACCATTCTTCAATTTTTTAAGAATAATAAATGTGAAAAGAAAAAAGAGATTATTCTAAAAAAGAAGTAAAAAATGAGAAATTATGTGAAACAATTACATTATTTATTTAAGCTTTTTATATGCATATCCTGCGAAAAATACTACAACAATCAACATGACTGCAAAGAGAAGTGCAAGAACAGGATTGATCTGATTATATATTGGGGGTATTCTTTCTATTAAGATTGTAGTTGATTGGTCTGCGAAGCCCCAACCGTTTTCATATGCTCTGATATATACGTCCACAAAACCTTTTACGGCTTCTAGTTCACCAGTCAAACTAGTAAATATGTAGTGAGTGTAGTTCTCTGTATTATTGAAAGTCATAATGATTGTTTTTAGTGGTACATCTGCTTGTTTGAATATTACTTCAACGGTTACGTTTTGAGTGTTGGTGTCATTGTTATTTTTGTATACTGAAGTGAATACTGCAATTGGATCTCCTTGCATATATTCAAACTTGTCAGTTGTAGTGTGGTTTACTTTTAAGAACCCTGTAAATCTAGCGGCCCAGGGAACTAGTCTGATGAAGAAATACTCATTGTCTTTTGCCTGTACTGATAATTTATCTACGAAACTTGCAGTGGAAAACACGACTATTCTACCGCCAAATTCTAAGTCTACTCCGAGAATTAATGAAGAATCATCGGGTAAACTTTCGTTTTCGTTATGAATCCCATCATTATTTTCGTCTAAGAAAAGTGTGTTAGGAATGGGTGCAATATTATAAGCTAAAAACCTTTGTCCTTGGATTGTTTTTGCGTTATTAAGCAAAGTTGTGTTTAAAGCACCTGAAGCCAATAGTAATGACTGAATTTCCTTGTCTGTTGTTGGTGAAGGCCCTTTGAAAAAGGGGGCATCTGTATTATAAGTAGTAACATCTTCAACATACGTATCAGTTCCGTTTTGGTTTACATCACCAAACAGTACTGGTGTATCATATGTAGAAAGATAAAGGTTTTCTAGTAATTTCTTAGCAGAAGCAGACAAGTCTGTTCCTACAAAGATCATTAAATGTCCGCCATTAATGAAATACTCAGTATATGCTTTTATTTCATCGTCCTTATATTCATGGTTTCCTAAGAATAAAAAGGTAATATTTTTACTTCTAAGGTCATCTAAGGTCATAGAGCTACTAATCCAACTAACATTTTCTACTTGTATACCATATGATTTTATGAGAGTTACGAAACCTTTAATGTTATCGTAGTCACTTGCACCTCTTGCATCCAAATAAGCTGTCATGTTTGATGTTGGTTCTACGGCAAAACCAGTTCCCGTTTCATTAAGTCTATAATTTACCCAGGAGGAAGTCATTACGGTAGAGGTGTTAAAGTCAGCAGTTTGATTAATCCATGCTAAGATACGGAAGGAAATAATTAGTTGATCGAAAATATTGACGTCATGGCCTTTTGTATCATTAGAATTAATTGCTTTGTAAAATTCAATAATTGTACTTTTGTCATAGTACGTCGTGATATTACCTATTACTCCAGCAGTATTGTTTTCACCACCTACTGCTAAGTCATTAACTACGACAGGATTGTCGTCGGTTTCATTCATATAAACGAAGCCATCAACAGTACTTGTATTATATTCATTTAGAATGACGATGTCATGGGGTGAATCAATGGTACCAAAATCATTACGTCTTAAGTCATTATCAAACTCAAAGGCGAACCAGTCATGGGTCGCGTTATTATAAGGTGTTTGTGAGCCCGCAGGGACAGTATCATTTACGGGCAGATATTCATGTGTGAAATTAAGCATTACGAACAAGTGTGTTCCATTTACTTGGGTGTAGAGCTCGCCGTTGAAGCCCTCTTTACCACCCACGTTAATGTATATTTTAGAAGCATTCACCCATTCCTGGGAGAAACTAGATTTATTACCGTCGATTACCGGGAGGTTATCACCGTTGATAGGGAGCACTATTGTGTCCGTGTCATCTTCTCCTGTTACCATCGGAATTGAAGGGCTAATAATTAGCACAGTTAGGAGAATAGTTAGTAGAAATAATTGAGTAAATACTCGACCTCTTGTCATGGATCTCACATCTTCGTGTTAATTACGGCACGACTATAGATATCTTTCACGTCTGGTGAGTGCCCGAAATTAAATCTTATAAGAGTTATTGAATCGGTGTTGTATTAAAGATATTGATAAAGTTCGTTTTATTATCAAATATATTCTATAAAAAAGACAATTACAAAAGATCGTTTTTTGAAAATAAGTATCGATCATATCATTATCTCCTTATGCGATCCCTATCGAAAGCAAATGACTTTCTGCTTCATCAAGAAGACTGAGCACTGAACTATCTCCTTGTAAAGAATGTTTTTGAGTAATTTTTTATAGACTTTTATCAATAGTTAATCCAGTTTTCCCTCAAAACCGTTTCTTTAGGGCGTTTTAATGCAATTCGACATATAAAAAATTAAAAAATAAGATTATTGGCTTTCTTTCATTTTTACAAATATTAGAGATAAACGTTCCGTTGACAGAATTAAATTTTTTCCAAAACGTTTTGTAGGTATTTACCTGTATATGAATCTTTATTTTTAATTACTTTTTCAGGAGTTCCTTGAGCAACGATTTTCCCCCCTTCTTCTCCCCCTTCAGGGCCTAAGTCTATTATGTAATCCGCGTTTTTTATTATATCCATATTATGCTCTATAACAAGAACAGTATTACCATTGTCTACTATACGGTGTATTACGTCTAATAATCTTTTTACATCATGAAAATGAAGCCCAGTAGTCGGTTCGTCCATTAGGATTAAAGTGTTTCCTGTTTGCCTTTTTGCTAGCTCTCGACTTAATTTTATTCTTTGTGCCTCTCCCCCTGAGAGAGTCAATGAAGACTGTCCTAATTTTAGATAACCACATCCTACATCTGAAAGTGTTTGAAGTATTCTTTTTATAGAAGGAATAGAGTCAAAAAATATTAAGGCTTCGTCTACAGTCATATCTAAAACTTCACTTATGTTTTTACCTTTGTATCGGATTTTTAAAGTCTCTTCATTATACCTTTTTCCATGACACACGTCACATTCAACATAAACATCGGGTAGAAAATGAAGCTCAACTTTTACATAACCATTCCCTTCACAAGCTTCACATCTTCCTTGTTTCACGTTAAAAGAAAATCTTCCTGGTTTGTAGCCTTTTTTCTTGCTTTCAGGAAGAGATGCGAAAAGATTTCTTATATGGTCGAACACTTTTGTGTATGTTGCAGGTGTTGAGCGAGGAGTTCTTCCTATAGGACTCTGATCAATAAGAACTACACGATCGATATTTTCTAAACCGATTATCTCTTTAAATTTCCCAGGTTTTTCCCTGCTTTTATAAAAATAACGAGCCAATGCTTTCCAGAGGATTTCTTCGACTAAAGAACTTTTCCCCGAACCCGAAACACCTGTTACTGCAACAAATACTCCCAAAGGTATTTTAATGTTTAAATCTCTTAAATTATTGTGATTTATCCCTTTAAGTTCTAGCCATTTCTTAGGAGATCTTCTTTTTTTAGGGACGGGTATTTTTAGCTCTCCTCTAAGATATTTTCCGGTCAAACTTTCGGGATGATGGATTATTTCTTTAATGCTTCCTTGGGCAACTACTTCACCACCATGAAGACCTGCACCCGGCCCCATGTCTACAATATAATCTGCAGCTCTTATTGTCTGCTCATCATGTTCCACTACAATTACTGTATTTCCCAAGTCTCTTAATTCATAAAAAGTACGAATAAGCCGATCCGTGTCTCTTGCATGTAGCCCTATAGAGGGTTCATCAAGGACGTAAAGAACACCAACTAATTTACTTCCAACTTGTGTCGCTAAACGTATTCTTTGTGCTTCTCCTCCTGAAAGAGTAGACGCTTTTCGATTAAGAGTTAAATAACCCAAACCAACATCTACTAAAAATGAAAGTCTGGTTTTTAGTTCTCTAATAACCTGTTCTGCAATGAATTTTTCTTTTTTGGTTAACTGTGATGGCAATGAGCTAATAAAAGATAACGCGTTAGCTATTGACATTTCATTAATATGAGATATGTTTTTACCAGCAATATATACTGACAAGGCAGATTCATTCAATCGTCGACCATTACATGTTGGGCATGGTGCATCACTCATAAAACTTTCATAATATTCTCTCATTGCATTAGATTTTGTTTGTCGATACCTCCTTTTAATCATGTTTATAATGCCCTCTGTTTTTCTAATCCCATTAAAAGAAAAACCACCGTTTTCTTTGTCTGAGCTAATATTAATTTTGATTGGGCGGTCACTTCCATATAACAATACTTCCAAAGCTTTTGATGGAAGGTCTTTAATAGGAACATCAGTTCGAAAACCATATTCCTTTGCTAAAGCTTCAATAATTTTGTAACTCCAAGAATCAGTTGATCTAGAAATTGCTATGATCGCTCCTTCTTTTATGCTTTTATTTTTATTAGGGATAAGCAGATCGGGATCTACTTCCATTACTGTCCCAAGACCCATACATGTAGGACATGCCCCTTGCGGTGCATTAAACGAAAAAAGTCTTGGTTCTAATTCTGGTGCTGGAGTCCCACATTTTGGACATGAACCATTTTCACTAAATAAGAATCGATCTTTTACTTCGGTTTCCAAAGAATGTTTTTCAATAATTACATATCCATCAGACAATCTAAGAGCCATTTCTATTGCTTCTGAAATCCTCTCTTTATTATTTTCAGTAACTTTTAACTGATCTATTACTACTTCAATTGAATGTTTTCTTTTGGGGTCAAGCTCAATTTCTCTTTCCGTTAAATCTACATACTTACCGTCAATATAAGCATAAATGAATCCTTGTTTTATTAGGTCTGTAAAAAGTGTTTTATAATGACCTTTTCTTTCCCTTACGACGGGTGAAAGAATCAATATTTTTTCGTTTTCAAAGTCAATACTTACTTTTTCGATTATTTCTTGAGATGATAATGGAAGAATTTCTATACGACATTTAGGACAATGTGGTTTTCCGATTATTGAATATAATACTCTAAGGTAATCATATATCTCTGTAACCGTTCCTACCGTAGAACGTGGATTTGAACTAGTTGTTTTTTGATCTATACATATTGAAGGTGAAAGCCCACTGATTTTTTCTACTTGAGGCTTTTCAAGCTTTCCCACAAATTGCCTGGCATATGAACTTAAAGATTCTAAAAACCTTCGTTGCCCTTCTGCAAAAATCGTGTCTATCGCTAGACTGGACTTTCCTGAGCCTGAAACTCCTGTAATAACTATGAATTTGTCTCGAGGGAGATCAATATCTATATTTTTTAGATTATGCTCTCTCGCTCCTCTTACCCGGATATATTTAGCATTCTCATAATAAAATTCTGTAGAAGTGGGCTCTGCTTCTTGCTTTATTACCATTATTCTCAATTTCTCAACTACAAAAATTAATATTATTATCTTTTTATTTTAGTTCTATTGGAAAAAGTTCCCCTCAGAAAGGTATGAGATAAGAAATGATACCCATATGGTTAAATTGTATTATCACATAGTGAACTACCCCTTTCTTTGGCAAGGGGCTTCCTACTTCATTAAGAAAACTTGCCCCAAAATCACTTCCTTTATTTACTGTAAGAAAGGGTTCGGAGTATTTTAGTATCCTCTCCACAGGCGCTAGGGGTATCACATTCATTTCTGCTTCCCACACGAAAAACCACAAATAACCACTCTGTCACTCAGTTTTAGCTCGGTAGTTATCTCTCCGCACACGGCATACTTCTTGGAAGTGTATGGGGGAGAAACTTTTGTTAGTGTCTTACCACTCCCTTGCCTTCCACCTTGTAAGACCGCATCCCTATCCCTATAAACTCGCTTCATGACGCGTCCGGAATGCGTCGGTGCAAGGCCTTGTTCTTTCCTTTACTGACCAGTCCTCTAATGTTCAGCTCTTCCACGTAGATTGCGTCGTAGCTGTTTACGTAATACCTTGACATTTTGTGTAGGAAGTCTTTGCGCTGGTTGTTTAGTTCCCAGCGTATAGGCTCCGTATTGGTGCGGTGGTGGTATGAAGGAGTGAAAGCGAGTATTGGATTTCATTTAATCCTCTCCCTTGCGGAAGGGGACTTCACGCCGACAGAGTTAAAAATAGATATAATCACACTAATATGAAATTATAAAAAACAGCTGAACATATTTATAATTATAATTAATTAGAAAGTAAGAACATTTATTGTTAATAGATCCATAAATTCGTTTATAGGCATATTATACAGCTTTTCAGGGTTTCTAAATAATTCAACAAGTTTTTCCACTTTTTCCTTAGGGAATCTTGTAGAAGCATTTTTTACAAATTTTTGCTCTAGCAATGGGATAGCCTCTTTTCTTCTTTTTTTATGACCTATTGGATAGTAAACCTCAACTTTTTCTGTTGATGTTCCGTCTTTGAAGAATACTTGTATGGCATTGGGGATTGCTCTTTTATTGGGATCATGATAGTCCTTTGTGTATTGTGGGTTTTCCTTTACGACCATTTTTTCTCTTAGTGCATCTATTCTTGGATCTTTTGCTCGTTCTTCTTCGTAGTCTTCCTCTGTTAGATTGCCGAATATTAGGCCTATTGCAATCATATATTGCAGACAATGATCCCGGTCTGCAGGATTAAATAGGGGGCCTGTTTTAGAGATTATCCGTATTGCTGCTTCATGAGTTGTTATTTCAATCCGATCTATTTCTTCTAAACGATCTTTTACAAAGGGATGAAGTTGTATTGCTGCTTCTACAGCGGTTTGTGCATGGAATTCTGCAGGGAATGAAACCTTGAATAATATATTCTCCATAACATAAGTACCATAGGACCTTTGGAAACGAAACTTTTCGCCATCCCAGATCCGATCATAGAAACCCCATTTAGGAGCTGTAAGTGCTGAATTATATCCCATTTCTCCACGAAGGGCTTGTAATGCTAAAAATACACCACGGGCAGAAGCATCTCCTGCAGCCCAACTTTTTCGGGATCCTGTGTTAGGAGCATGACGATAAGTACGTAAAGGTCCCAAGTCAACCCATACGTTTGAAATTGCATTTATTGTTTGTTCTTTAGTTGCCCCAAAAAGTAAGGATGAGACCGCCGTACTTGCTAATTTTACCAGAATCACATGATCTAAGCCCTTCTTATTGAAAGCATTTTCTAAAGCCATGATCCCTTGGATTTCATGTGCTTTAATCATTGCTTCTAAGACATCTTTAACTGTCAATGGGGATTTTCCCTTAGATACATAGTTTCTAGACATAAAATCTGCTACAGCTAAGATCGCTCCTAAGTTATCAGAAGGATGCCCCCATTCTGCAGCAAGCCATGTATCATTATAATCTAACCAACGGATAATCGTTCCAATATTAAAAGCGGCTGTAATTGGATCAAGTACATAATCAGTTCCTGGTACCCTTGAGCCATTAGGTACTATTGTTCCAGGTACTACAGGTCCAAGCATTTTAGTACATTCGGGAAACTTGAGAGCTAATAATCCACATCCAATACTGTCCATTAAACATAATCTAGCAGTATTTATTGCTTCTTCTGAATTAATTTGATATTCATGAACATAATTAGCAATTTCTACTATTTCTTTGTCTGGTGGTGTCCGCTGATTTAAAGATGAATGGTCTGTAGATGTCATTGATTTCGCCTCAGGGATCCTTTATTCTCCTCTCTCTTCTATAGGGACATATGGTCTTTCTTCAGGACCCACATAGTTAGCTAATGGACGTATTAGTTTGTTATTTTGTCGTTGCTCTATGATGTGAGCAGCCCATCCCGAAGAACGGCTAAGTACGAAGATGGGTGTGAACATTCGAGTTTCTATACCCGCCATGTGATAAGCTGTTGCTGAATAGAAGTCTAAGTTTGCAAATAATCTTTTTTCTTCCCACATAGTTTTTTCAATTGCTTCAGAGATCTCATATAATTTCATGTCTCCTTTTTCCTCGCTAAGTTTTCTGGCCCATTCTTTAATTATTGCATTCCTAGGATCTCGTTCGGCATAAACAGCATGGCCAAATCCCATAATTTTTTCTTTTTTAGCTAATTTTTCTTTAATTCCTTTTATTGCTTCTTCAGGATCATTAAAGCTAGATATTAAATAGTAAGCTTTTTCATTCGCACCTCCATGTAATGGGCCTTTTAGCGTCCCAATTGCTGCCGTAATGCAAGAATGGAAATCTGATAATGTAGAAGCACAAACTCTTGCAGTAAAAGTAGAAGCATTGAATTCGTGCTCGGCATATAAGATTAAGGAGACATTCATCATTTGTCTTTCAAGATCTGTAGGTTTTCTGCCTGTTATCATATGCATAACATAACCTGCAAATGTTTCTTCATCTGAATCTAGTGGAACTTCTTTACCTTGTGACTTTAAGTACCAATAACCAAGAATGCTAGGAAGAATACCAAGGATTCTTACTGCAGCATTAAATCCAGTATCTCCTTCTTCTTCTGGTTCAATTAGACCTAATGCAGAGACACCTGTTCTTAGAACATCCATGGGATGGGCATCTGTAGGGAATTTGTCTAAGATCTCTTTTATTGTTTCAGGCAGATAACGTCCTTCTTTTAATTTTTGTTTCCATTCATCTAATTGTTTTTTAGTTGGTAACTCTCCGTTTAGTAATAAATAAGTTACTTCTTCAAAAGTGCTCTTACTAGCCAAGTCTTCAATACTATATCCTCGATATAGCAGTCCTACTCCTTCTACGCCAACAGTACAGATGGCTGTATTTCCAGCTCGTACTCCTCTTAAACCAGTTGTATCTTTTGATTGTTTAATTTTTCCCATTTTTATTACCTCTTTCTAAATAACTTGTCTAATAACTCTTCATACTTATAGTAATCAAGCAATTCATAAAGTTCTTCTCGAGTTTGCATTTCACTAATTAAACTTTTTTGAGTACCTTCCTTTTTCAAGGTATTGTACAGTTTTTCAGCGGCTTTATTCATCATTCTAAAAGCGGATAATGGATATAATGCAATTGATACTCCTACACTTCTAAGTTCTTCAACAGTAAATAGAGGTGTCTTCCCAAATTCAGTTATATTAGCAAGAACAGGAACATCAACCGCATCTACAAATGCTTTGTATTGCTTTAAACTTGTTAGAGCTTCAGGAAAGATAGCATTAGCACCAGCATCAATGTAAGCATTTACCCTTTCAATTGCCTTCTCAAGACCTTCTTGAGCAAAAGCATCTGTACGTGCCATAATAACAAAGTCTGGATCTTTTTTAGCATTAACAGCAGCCTTTATTCGATCAACCATTTCTTCTGTAGGCACTATTTGCTTATTAGGTCTGTGGCCACATCTTTTTTGCATCTCTTGATCTTCTATGTGTACACCAGCAACACCTATTCTTTCTAAGGTTTTAATAGTCCTTGCAATATTAAAAGCACCACCAAAACCAGTGTCAATATCTACAAGTAAAGGAAGGTCAACCGCAGAAAGGATCCTTCTGGCATCTTCAGCAACATCGTGTAGTGTTGTTATTCCTAAATCCGGTAATCCATGAGAAGCATTTGCTACTCCTGCACCAGACAAGTATATTGCTTTAAATCCTGCTTTTCTTGCAAGCATCGCGGCCATTGCATTTATAGTTCCTACGACTTGTAGCGGCTTTTCTTCGTTTATAGCGTTAAAAAAACGTCTGCCAGGTGAAAGATCATTTTCCATTTATCAGTAGAAGATAAATTTCAACTTATAACATTTTTCCACAAAAAGGTAGTCTATGTGTAAAAGAACATCAGAGATTATAGACAATTAGTAAATCTAACAATTTGTTACTTTTGTGAACTACCTCTTGTTTTCACAATGCTTTTTGCCCTTCAATCAGAGCGTTATCTCAATAGACCTTGATAACAACCGCATTTCTCTCTCCAAGATCGGTAGCGTCAAGGCAAAAATACACAGGAAAACAAACGGAAAAGTAAAGGGAATAGGTAAAGGAATAAAAATCCTCACGGTAAGTAATACGTAATACTCCAGTAAAAAAGAGAAGAAACTTAACAGAAATAAAAAGAGAATCTATTAGCCGAAACTGGGCGACAGAGTGCTTGTTTGCCCTGAATGTGGCTAGGAAGCAAAGCAGACAGAGACTACTACAACGCTTCCCTGAACATCCTCAAAATCAAGACAGGGGCGGGACGCCCCGTAGCGCCTGTGGAGAGGATACTAAAATACTCCGAACCCTTTCTTACAGTAAATAAAGGAAGTGATTTTGGGGCAAGTTTTCTTAATGAAGCAAGAACCCTTTCTCAAAAGCAAGTGGTAATTTACCCAAATCCATATGATTGATATAATCGTGTGTATGAATATTACTTAGTGGCCTTTAACAAAAAAACGCCTATTAACAATTCCTTTTTATCTGGAACAAAAATATTAGGGATAGATCTCCTACCAGAGAGCAGTAGTGATAGCAGAAAAAGATTTTATGCCGGGTATTTTGAGAATGAAAAGGAACAGTTGTTAATCGAAAAGATGAGTTTGAATCAACTGATACGATTTTTATGGGGTAGAAAAGTCGATTATTTAGCTGTAGATAGTATTTCAGAACTAGGTTTAGGAATAAAAGCGATTCGAAAATTTTTATCAAATATTCCACCAAGTACAAAAATAATAGTTGTTACTCAGATAGACAAAAAAAAGACTTCGACAATACAATACTTAGCTCGGCAAATAGACATTAAAGTTACCCGTAAGCTTTCCCCCATTCAAACAGCTCAAGTTGTAGTAGGACTTGCTAAAAAAGGAATAGGTTCTTTCT
>Ga0256835_1000146_pt1 | contig 57002 bp, 57 predicted proteins | sample PIR30metaG_FD_185972 | JGI IMG/M metagenome (GOLD analysis project Ga0256835, IMG submission 185972) | Hydrothermal vent microbial communities from East Pacific Rise, Pacific Ocean - PIR-30 | ecosystem: Environmental > Aquatic > Marine > Hydrothermal vents | place: Pacific Ocean: East Pacific...
CCCTCGACAGAGAAGCTCCAGGTCATTCGGTGGAGGATCACGATCTTCGCGCGCTTCTCGAAGGGTGGAAGCTCGTCGAGCAGGCTCCTTAGAATCGAGTGGAGATTGCGAACGATCTTCGTGGCCAGGGCTAGAAAATCCCTCTTGGGTAACTCGAGGAGTTCTTCAACGGCCTCAACGGACTCCTTGCTAGGAACCCCCAAGTACACCGTACGACCCCGACGACGGCACGCGGCTTTCCCGGGCCTGAACCTCGCCACGAAGTACGGCCCGTAAACCCTGTCGTTCACGTGGCGCTCGGTCGCCTCCAAACACGGCTTCTGCCGCCGGCGCCAAGCCTCACGCAGAACCCGGATCACTCGAATCCGCTCGACGGGGTCCGTCGGGATGGGAAGTCTCGCCACGCGGGTCACCCTCGCTCAAGATTTGTATGGCACGAATACCTCCACCCTGATAAAACTTGTCCTCCGAGGGAGGCCCCTTCAAACATCCCATACAAACACGCGCGCATCGGAGGAGACAGGGCGAGGGGATTACCCCATCCCATCATGCCATACAAACCCGAGACCGATCGAGGGGGCGGGCCGCGCCGAGGTCCAACACGACCCACCGAGATCTCATCGATGTTCTCGTCAGGAGCTTTCGAGGAATCCTCAAGGCCCTATCGAGGTTCTCCACACTCCAAAACCGAGGGCGAGACTCGGTTCTTCGAAGTACCTAGATATTCCCTTAGTGAACTCCCGATAACCCCCCTATAGAACACGAGGAATACCCGCACGGACACCTAAAACATCCCAGTTCACGAACGACACCCCATCGAAGTACACTTCAACGATGAGGGAACACCTCCGTTCCGCGGTGACAGAGCGACAGGCGGGGAACCGGGGGCCGGGCCTTGAGGGTCCTCGTCCCTCTCCTCGTCCTCCTGACGGCCACCGGCTGCGCCTCCGCCTACATCCCGGTCCAAGTGGAGAAGATCGGGGTGAACGCCGACGGGACCCCGATCGTCACGCTGAAACCCCCCGCCGTCACGTACCTCGACGCCGCGCACGGGATGTGGGTAAGGGTATCCCTCGACGGTCACGTGACGTTCGACGCGACCCCACCCATCCCCGACCCCACGGACATCCACGCGAGGGTATTCTCGACCGACGGTAAAGTGATAGTCTTCGGACCGGGACGGACACGCCACACCCTGAAGGGCTCCGAGGCCTCCGTGTCCATCGACCACCTGGCCTTCGTGTCGAACGACGGCAGGATCGAGATCGCACCCCTCCTCGCACCCACCGAGAACCCGACCGACTCGAAACTCACCGGACACCACCCGTACGCCGTGGGAACGGGGCTCGGATCCGTGTACCTCGCGTTCACCAGGAACCACGAGATCCTGCTGGCGGTCCTGGGCTCGACCTATTCCCTGAGACCCACCGGCTTCACCGACCTGGCCATCGTCAAGGCCACCGGGAAGGAACCGAAGACCCTCGGGACCTGGACGCCACCCGTGATCCCGCTCGAGGACATCGTGTGGAACAACCTCAGGACGCTGGCCTCCCTCCTGCCCGGCGCCGTGATACCCGGCGTCCCCGTGAACGTCGGATCCGAGAGGGTATGGGTGTTCCCCACCTGCCCGGTCGCCCCGGTCCTGGACGACTCCGGGAACGTCGTGGGCGAATCCGCGTGCCTCACGTCCCACCCCGAGGTAACGGCGATCGTGAAGACCGGGGACCACACGTTCACGGTCGCGGTGTGCGAGGGCCCCACGGCCCGCGTGATCGCCGAACGCTCCTTCCAGGGCTCGAACCCGATCGTGGGCGTCCCCGGCCCCTGCGACGAGGGCGCCCTCACCTTCGCGTTCAAGGACGAGAACGGCGTCGTCGAGGTGGGCCTCTACGACGGTCACGGGTTCAGGACCGTCGAGGTCGGCCCGGGCACGCCCCTGGCGCTGGCCGCGGGCTTCCTCTTCTACCGCGCGCCCGACGGCACCGTCCGCTGCGTGAAGGTGACCACCGAACCCACCCTCAGGGTCACACCCGTGGAACCCGAGCGCGTCGACGGCCTCCTGAAGGCCGGCCCAGTGCTCTTCGACCCCTCCTCCGGGAGGGCCTACATCGCCCCCTCCCCCAGGTTCCTACCCCACGGGTACGTGGCCTTCTTCGAGACGAAGGGCCTCCACCTCGAACCGCTCGCACACGTCGAGGGCGAGGGTCTCGTCCCGGCCGTCGAGCTCGAGGGCGACACCCTGATCGGGATCGTGGACGGACGACCCGAGAGGGCCCGGATCCCCACCACCCACGTCTCCAAGGTCGTATCCTACGTCGGGAGGGACGGGATCCTCAGGGCCCTCGTCCTCGGCGAGAACCCCGTGCTGGTCGAGTTCCGACCCGACGGTCCGGTCGTCGAACCCGTCCTCGGGTGCGGTCACGGGCGGGTCGTCGTCCGGTCCGGGAACACCGTGAAGGTCCTCCCGGCCCCCGTGGGCGGGGGAGAGGGCCCCGTCGTGTACAGGCTCCCGGACGGCCGCCTCTCCGTGATCGGCGCCGAGAGCGAGGTCACGACGGATCACGTGGCCGTGATAGGGACGGAGACCGGCGTCACGCTCGGGACGGTGGCGCCGGACGGTGAGGACGTGTTCGTTGAACTACGGGGGTTCCGCCTGGAGGACGGCGCGCTCGTAACCCCGGGAGGCCTCCGACTGGACCCGACCCGTTACCTGACCCCCGTCGCGTCGGACCGCTGGTACGTGGTGAAGGACATCACGCTGAACGACGTGCCCGACGCGTGGGAACACGGCTCGACGCTCGTGAGGGTCGGCGGCTCGACGGTAACCGTGGAGGAGAAGGACGGCCGCGTCGTCGTCGACGTGGAGACGCCCCTGGGACGATCCTCGACCGAAACACCCCTCGAGGGACGCCCCCTGGCCGCCGGCTGGAACGGCCTCCTCACGGTCGTGTACCGGGCACCCGACGGGACCGTGCACGCCGCGCTCCTGAGCCCGTGGCCCGTGGTGGGCCTGGTCACGGACTCCGGCGTCAGGGTACTGATCGCCGACGGTGAGGGATGGAAGGAAGGACCCCTCCTACCGCCGACCGGGAACGCGACCCGGAGGTACCTCCCGGCCCACGCCATCGCCCTCCACGGGACCGTCTACTTCGTCCTGGACGGCTTCGTGCTCGACCACGAGGGCCACGTCGTCGGCCACGGGCACACGCTCACCGTCGACGACCGACTGTACGAGATCGCCGAGACCTTCGACCCGACACCCGGCGTAGCCGTCCCCGTCCTCCCGGTGAGCGAGAGGAAGGCCTCCCACGGGATCACCTTCCCCGAGGTGAAGACGACGAACGTCGAGGCGGAATGGAAAACACCCGACGGCACCCGCGTGATCCTGACGAAAGACGGCGAACTGATCGCGATCAGGGACCACGTGGCCTACATCCTGAACGTGGGCCCGGGCTGGAAGGCCACGCTCAAGGGCCACACCCTCACCCTCCGCCGCGGATCCCTGACGCTAACCCTAACCCTCGACCCCTGGCCCATCCCCACGACCCGAGCCGTCCCGACCGGCGACGGCGTGAGGATCGAGACCCTGAAGAACGGCTCCTACGCCCCGATCGCCACCGTCCCCACGTCACCCAGGACCGGGGTGACGCCCCTCACCACGACGAACGGCCGGGTACTGGCCCTCGTCCCCACCCCCGACGGACCCGTCGTCTGGACCGGGGACGAACCCATTCCCTGCGGTATCGAACGAGGACCCGACGCCTGGCTCGTGACGTGGCCCGAAGACGACACCGTGCACGCCGTACCCACGCTACCCACGCCCCTGGGCCCCGCGACCGGACCGGAACTCACCCTACCCGGCCGCCCCCGGGCGGTCGCCGAGGGTATGGGAACGATACTCCTCGTCACCGACCGCTCCGCGCTGCTACTCACGAAGGACGGCACCGTGGGGATCCCCGTGTACCTCGAACGCCTACCCGGGGACCGCCTCCTCGCCGTGTTCAGGACCGACGACCGCTACGTGGCCACGCTGACCCGGGGCACCCACGTCCTGGACGTGAAAACCTTCGAAGGCTTCACCGTCACCCCCGAGGGCCCCCTGGCCATCGACCACGGACGCGTCCTCGAACTGAAAACCACCGACGACACCATCGAGGAAACACCGACACCCCCCGCGTACCCCGGACCCCAGGTCGTCCTACCCGCGGTACCCCTACCACCCTACCGCCGCAGGGGAGACCGACGATGGTCGAGTTCGTCTCGACCGTAGGAACCTCCGCCCTGAACAACCTCGCCACCGCCATCGAGAAGGGCGAGGTGAACGCGAACCTCGACCCCGAGACCGTACGCAGGGCCGCCAGGGACGAGACGGCCGTCCGGGAACTCGACAAGACCGAACTCCTCGAAGCCCTCCTGGAACTCCTCCGCTCCGACCCCACCCGCGCCTCCGCCGAGCTCAACACCCTCCTGAGGATGAAGGAGAAGGCCGAAAGGGAAGGACTACACGTCGAGAACGTGGCCCTCATCCCCACGAAGACCGAGAACTGTCGACTCTGCGCCGAAGCCATCCGCAGCTATCTCACCGAGGAGGAAGGACTCAGAACCTGGACCACGAAACCCGTTGAAGCGAGCGTGAACGACCCCGACAGGTTCTGGGAGGGACTCAACCAACTCATCGCCAGGCTGGAAACGGCCGGCGTCACGGAACCCCACCGCGAGGTATGGATCGCCGCCAGCGCCGGCTTCAAACCCGAGACCGCCGTCCTAACCCTCGTCGCCTCCCTCTTCGGCAAACCCGTGTTCTACGTGCACGAGGTCATGCGGGAACTCGTCGAGATACCACCCGTAGCCCCCGCCGTCACCGACCCCAAGTTCGTCCTCGGCCTCCTGGAACTCGAGGAGAAACTCGGGAACGGCGCCGACATCCGGGAAGCCAGGGAGATCCTGGAAGAGATCGCCGACACCACGGACGAACTCCAACGCTACAGGATGTTCCTCGTCGAGACCGGGAAGAACACCGTCAAACCCTCACCCCTCGCCGGACTCGCCATCGACCTCCTCTCCCTAGGCCTCGCCGCCGCCGGATCCAGACGCTACGACGTCAGGATCAAGGCCAAGGGACACACCGTCCCCAGGAAGAAGGGCAAAGGCGTCGAGAAAACCCACGAGGCCACCCTCGCCGAACTACCCGTCGAGGACGACACCAGGGACACCCTCGCCACCATCGCCGCCCTCGAAGACGTGAACGACACCTGGTTCATCGCCGGCGAATGGACCACCCAGAACGTCGGACGCCACCACCCACCCGTCAAGGTACTCGAGAAAAGACACGACGCCGTCGTCGTGTCCGTGAGGGACTCACGCGTCCACATATCCAGACTACTCATCCCCACCCGGAACCCCACCCTCGTGGCCAAAGCCGTCAAACACCTCTCCCAAGCCCTCAGGGGGTGAACCCGAGGGTCAAGACGGAACCCACCACCCTCCCAGCCCTCGTCATGGCCGGAGGGAAAGGAACCAGGCTCAGAGGAACCCGCGAGAAACCCCTCACCCCCGTCCTCGGAAAACCCATGCTCCAACACGTCGTCGAAGCCCTCCAACGCGCCCGCAAGATCCACCGCGTCACCGTCGCCGTCACACCCCGAACCCCGAACACCGCCCGACTCGCCGCATCCCTCGGCGCCCACGTCGTGAAAACACCCGGACACGGCTACGTCCAAGACCTACGCACCGCCCTCCGAGAAACCGGCACCCCCACACTCACCGTCACCGCCGACCTCCCAACCCTAACCCCCCGAACCATCGACACCCTCGTAACCCTCCACACCACCCACCCCGAACCCTCCACCTCCTACTGGGTACCCAAAACCCTCGTCCAACGCCTAGGCCTAACCACCTGGGGAAGACACGAGGAAGAGATCGCCGGCGAACCCGCCCACCCCACCGGCGTCAACATCGTCGGCGACACCCACCCCACGCCCGAACGAAGGTTCCTGATCCACGATCCCTCTATAGCCTGCAACGTCAACACCAAACACGACCTCAAAATCGCCGAGGGGGTGATGAAATGGCTGAAGCCGGCGAAATGCGCGTCTCCGAACTCCTCAACAAATCCGTCATAACCAACAAAGGCAACGACCTAGGCGTGGTCACCGAGGTCGAACTAGCCTGGAAAGACTGCTACCTCAAAGGACTCCTCGTCGAACCCTCCAAGGACATGGCCAGAAGGTACGGCGCCAACATGATAGAAGTACCCTGGAGCGCCGTCATGGCCGTCGGAAAATACGTGGTGGTGGACGAAGACAAGGTCAGACCCAGGCGCTAACCACCCTCGCACACGTGATCCACACCCGCCCCCGAGAACGCCTCCTTCAACTCCTCGATCCTCCTGATCACCTCCTCCACATCCTCACCCCTACGACCCTCACCCCTAACCTCCTCCTCGTCCACAGGCTCCAGGTAATCCTCCCTGTAGTAAAGACCCGTCGAATCCAACTTGAACCACCTAACACCGTCCCTCTCCCTAACATCCACCACCTTACCCACCGTACCCGTCCTCACGTACCTCGCGTACGAACCCACCTCCACGGCCGCCAAACCCCACACCCCCGAACAAACGTTAGGAGAAAACTAACGATTCCCGGTTTGGCGCCGGGGCCGGGATTTGAACCCGGGCGGCCCATACGGGCCACGGGATCTCCAATCCCGCGCCTTGGACCGGGCTCGGCCGCCCCGGCCCCGATCCAGGGAAAAACCGAGAAGACGAACTAAAAAACCTTTCCGAACCTAAGCCCGACGCCGCCCCAACGGCACCGGCACCACCGGAACCACCGGCAACCCCACCAACCCCGACGAACCACCGCCACCACCGCTCGAACCACCGCCCGACGAACCACCACCGGAAGCCCACGACGGCTTCAACGCCACCACGTTCTTGAACCCCGCCAATACGCTCGGATCCCAGATACCCTCCCTCAACTCGCTGTAGAACCTCTCTATAGCCCTCATCAACCGATCCTCCGGCGGACGGAAAGGCACCACGAACAACTTACGACCCGGCGTGACCACCACCGCACCGTCGGTGAACACCCACCTATCACCGCTCCACCCCACCGGCTTCCACGGCTTAACGAGTATATCCGCCGCCTCCGGATCGAACACCACCTCGTAACCCTTCGAATCACTGTACACCAGGTACACCACCACCTTACCATCACCGTACACCTCGTACAACACGTCCTCCGGAGCACCCTTCAAGATCTTCATCACCTCTTCTACCTCCGAACCGTCGAACACCTCCATGTCCAAGATCGTCTCGTTACCGTTCTGCTGAGACTTACCACCCAGCACCATGTTCCCCGTAGTCCACATCTTCACACTACACGCCGCCTTCTCCGTGATCAAATCCACCTCATCGAGAGTTATCAACACCGCCGGCGGCTTGAACACCTCCTCACGGTAGCCCTTGACATCCGACCACCTCACCTTCACGATATCGTCGTAACTCACCGCGGAAGCCCACGTCGTGAACTCGTCCCTCCACGACAGGTAATAGAACGGCGGCGGCGTGTAGGTGGGATCCAGGACCACCTTCGCCCTACCGCTCTTCCACGCCGCCAACGCCTTCTGCTCCTCCGGCCCCAGCAGCTCCTTCTCGTCCGCGCCCACGTCGCCCTTCAACACCGGAGCTGAACCCTCCGCCGCACACACGGGCACCAGGGCCGTCACCACGGCCAGCACGCACACCACCCACGCACGCATCTCAGAAACCACCCCCTATCACAGATTGATACGGAGAAGTCACGAGAACCGACGCGATCTCCGAAACGAGCGAGACCAACTCCGACAACACCTCCGACGCTACCTCCAAGAACTCCAGGAAATTCTCGTGCGAAAGGGCGTAAAACGTGGCCAACAAACCCACCAAAAGACCGAAAGTCGTGAGGTAGGATCTCATCCTCGAAGCCTTTACCACGCTCTCCTCCTTCTCGTCCCCGCTCAACCTCTCCCACGACGCGTCCACGAACGCCGCCACCTTGTAGGCCGAATCCCTGACGCTCGCCGAGAGACCCACCACGCCCGCGCCCGACGTGAGCGTACCCTTCAACTCGCTCACGAACTCGTCCTTCCCCACCTTCCCGGCCAGGAAATCCCGACACTCACCCACGGCCTTCGACACCATCTTCCCGAGATCGTTCAGATCCCGGATGGAGTACTCCAGGTAATACCTGGCCGATAACACACCGTTGTTGCCGTCGATGACGTCAACCATAACGTCGCTTGAAAACCCATTTAGCTTATTAACCATAGAGTTCAAAACCGAATAGGACCACTCGTACAAGGACAAAGCGTCATTCAAGTACTTTATCGACAAATCAACGTTAGGCCTAACGCTCGAAACATCAACACCCTTCTTCGACACCTCACCCAACAGATCGTCCAACTCCTTCATCTCGCTCAGCACGCTCTTGGTCTTATCAACAACCTCACCGTTCATGTTCAACGTACCCTTGAGTATATTCATACCGTTCTCGTACACATCGTTGGAAGCAGCCGACACACAGGTAAAGGAAACCGAAGCGGCCATGAGCGTTACCATTATACCCACGATCCTCAAAGTATGCCCACCCCCGTCAGCGCCTTGATTATATATGATTGAACAGTCGTCCACAAAATATCAAATATCAAACCAGGCTGTATATACCCATGCTTTAACAAAGTCAACGTATACCATAGCAAACCGTATAAACTCACTATAGAATCACAATAATCACTTATAAATGATAAAATATTGGGTACGGATAATACATCAATACAATAACTATCATGTATATACGATACCGGAGCAGCTACGGGATACGGGAGGCAGGAAAGAAACGTATCTTCAGGAACTACATACATACGACGTGGATTTAAATTAACTATGGAAAATTCGATTCCCTTCGCCAACCCGAACGCGAACCCAGACAACACCCTAGGAATATTATACCTACTAGATATCACCCTCGGGTAAACAACATCCGAGTTAGTGTAAATATACGATGTGAGAAACGAGAAGTAACTACTAACATCGTACACCTCGTCAGCCAACGACTCGTTACCCGTCAACCAATACACCATATAAGCAGGCAATGTCGGTGTGTCATAGTGATACTCGTAAGGTAAACCTAGACAATCACAAACCCACTTAACAACATAGGATGTTCCTATATCGAACGCTTCTATGAACGGGAGAGCCACCAAGTCATCCAGTATAACACTCAAGTCTCCGAGGTTCGAAAGGCCAAGTATATCGAGTAACTCCCTCGAGAAGTCGTAAACAGTTTCAAAGTACTTTATCGCGATTAGCTTGTACATTATATCGAACGATGCCGATACGGGAATCGCCAACAAAAGCTTCCAAACACTATCGCGCTCAGCATACTCAATGTACTCATCGGGAAACACCAGCTTGACAGGGAGAACACTCTCGAAGTTTACATTGTAGTTCATCGCTAACTTAACCATTAACAAACCCAAGGCTCTAGAAAGCAACTGAGAAGGAACATAATATCCTCTCAACATGAAATTAGTCATATCTGAAATATCAATGGAGGATTCGGTTTTAACCACCACTATTTTACTATTGGGAGTTATTAATATAACGAATGGTATTTTATCGTAATAGTTTTCAAAGTAACTACTTATATCATTAATAATATTTTTATTTACGTTATTTTGAATGTTTCTATTTATAAGACCACTTGCATTAAATTCGTAATGAATACAAACATTAGTAGCAATATACACATTTAAATACAGCTTATCGCTGGAAAAATTATAACTATAGAATATAGGATATTGGCTGATTAATGGATTTTCTTTTGAGTACTTTTTAGCTATATCAAAAACGTCTTCGTTTATAAAATAGATTCTGTTTCTGCAAATAATCCATAGTTGAATATCTCCAATATCGTTAAATACTAATAATTCAGGATAATACTTAGGCAACTCAATAGTGAATTCCTTACCTGGATAAAGAGCTATTAAAATTTTATTGTTGAGTACATCAACTCTTATTGAGTTACTAGGGTTTATAACGTAACGTTTAGCACTAACAAGTGGAAATAAAGAAGATTCACTGTTAAGCATTAATATATAACAACTACTAGAATTTCTAACGTAGTAAAAATCTTTAAGTGTATCCCCCGACATGTAGCATAAAGAGCATTTAGGTAAAGCCGATAGTGCTAACATAAAGATAAAAATTTTGTGGTGATAGAAAGGCATCGCTCTTATTCCCCCACGGATTGTTACTGTAATCGTTGGTTTCTCTTCGTTCTTCTTGCGACAATCGGAATAAATGGCAACACTGGGAAACGTTCTCTGTACTTAACGTATTCTATCCACGATGTTTTTATATTACTAATGGGCTCTTGTACCTTGCTAAGGTAGTATCCTTTGAATTTATGCATAGCGTATTCGACATCAACGAATTCCTTGTATTCGACTGGGTTCCTTGGATTTGGAATCGTCAGTACCCTACAGAAATCGGTTTCAGCATAGCTACCTCCCGCGCTTCCAGTCGGGTCTACGTGTACCCACTTTTTACTTCGATTGTAAAACGCAACCCAGCAGTGATAACCTAAGAAAGTGCCATTTTTATACGCTTTTCCAAACACGATCATCGCTGGAATCATAGCTGCCCTCATTAAAGCTACGGCCAGTACTGCATGTGCTGCACAATTCCATCCTACACCGTTAATTTGGGGCCAATACTTGTATGGATTCTCCATCACTTCGAGCGGTGTGAATTGCTTAAATGTAACTGTAAAATTTGTATCATGTCCGTAAGTACCTACACAGTACGTTTCTCCTCTAACGGTGACCGGAGTTCCAAAATTCCATCCTTGTATAAACGAAGCCACCCAGTACGCTATTCTGACGGCGGCTTTGAACACGTCGGTTACCTGCACGCCACCGTGGTTCAGCGGATCGTGCTCAACCTCCTGCGCGAACCGAGACTCGGAGATGGTACCCCACTTGATGTTGCCCCAGTCGGGTATCCCGTTGGGCTTGTGTGGGAGGATTAGGTTCGGTCCTTCGGCGGCTTGGATGACCCTTTGTGGTGTTGGAGTGACGTGTTCCATGGGCGCGTAGTAGATGATGTACGCGGCTGCTTTCACCCAGTTGCTGACCGGCCACGTGGGTCCGTTTTCGGGGCTGTAGATCCAGTCGACAACCTCGCTGTCCCTCGTGATGTACTGCTGGATCTGAGGGGGAAGATGCTCCGCCCAGGACGCCCAGGACGGTTCGAAAGGTTTCACGGTCTCGTAAGCGCTCGCCACCGTGGTGGAGACGGTGATAGCCACCAGGAGGGTCAGTGAGATGAGGATTCCTTTCCTCATTCTCACTGCCCCGGGGGGACCCGGGGGACCCGGGTTTTATAAGCATGTCGATTATCTTCGAGGAGAGTGCCGTTCGTAGCACTTAACAGCCATCGATTAACACGATAGTTCGAAACCTCCGGGATTCCGATTAGCCGTGGAAACCGTTACGTGTCCTTTATCCCGAGGTACTTCCCGTCTTCCTTCCGTTCGGTGGGGGGCGCGCGGTCCCGTCGTTTTCGGCGTGTTCGTGCCTCGGTAATCTTCTTGTACGTCGGGGACGCCACCTTCGCATGGAGGGTCGGGGGCGTGGGATGTTCCCATCGGCCTTCCCGGGTATTGTTGCGTGTTTCGTAACGTTTCTCGGGTCGGTGTTAGGGGGCGAGTTCTTCGGCGAGGTCGACGGCTTCTTTCGGCGTCCGTGCGGGGTGTATTTCGCCGCGTTTCGCGAGTTCGGCGGCCCAGCCTCCCGTGGGTGTGAGTCCGACGACGGGTTTGTTCATCTTCTTGGCGAGTGCTATCTCGGAGAGCGTGCCCCATCCGCCGGCGACGGCGATGATGGCGTCTCCGGCTCGGACGACCAGGGCGTTTCTGGCTTCCCCTAGGCCGGTGGGGATCTTGATCTGGACGTAGGGGTTGGCTTCGTCTGGGTTTTCTCCGGGTAGGATGCCTACGGTGGTTCCTCCTCGTTCGTGGGCTCCTCGGCAGGCGGCTTCCATGACGCCTCCTCTTCCGCCGCACACGAGGGTGTGTCCGCGTTTCGCTATCTCGGCGCCTAGTTCTCGGGCTAGGCGTTGGGTTTGGGGTGGGGCTTGTGCGCTTCCTATCACGGCGATCTGCAGGGGGTGTTCCCCCTTTCACGTGATGCAGGCGAGGCAGGCTGTGGATAGGGCTCTCGTTATCCATATGCCGGCTCCTAGGGCGTCGCCGTTGATCCCTCCGAGGGTTTCTCGTGCGGTTTTTAGGGTGGCGTAGGCTGTGATGGCGGAGCAGGCGGCGCAGACGAGGGTGGCTTCGGGGTGGAAGGGTAGGGTGATGGCGGTGGATAGTAGGCCGGCTTTAAGGACTTGTTCGGGGTCGACGTGTTCGGTGAAGACCCTGCCGGAGACGCTGTCGGGTAGGGGTTGGCCGGCGGCGGCCACGGGTAGTACGGTGTACCTGGAGAAGACTTCGATGGGTACGAGGGCTTGGTAGGGTATGGTTTGGAGGGATAGGGCGGTTACGAGTAGGGTTATGGTGCCGGCGGCGAGTCCGCCGGTTCCGATGCGTGGGTCTTTGAGGGCTTGGGTGGGGTCTCCTCCGTACATGTGTACGAGGGTGGCGTCGGCGAGGTCGAGGAGTCCGTCGAGGTGTTGGAGTCCTTCGATGGCGGCCATGGTGGCGACGGTGATGGGTCCGGCGGCCGGGGTTCCTTGGAGTAGCCAGGCGACGAGTGCCGTGATGATGCCGGCGGTGAGTCCTACGGTTGGGATGCCGAGCCAGGCCCATTCGCCGATCTCGGAGGGGTCTTGGGGGTGTTCTCCGATGGGTAGTACGGTGAGGAATCGGAAGGTTTTGAGGAATTCCACGGGGTTTTCACCCCTGTTTTCGGAAGGCGGCGGTCATGGCGCCGGCCACGAGGCCCGCGAGGGCGTCGTCGAGGGTTATCCATTCCTCGTCGACGCGTGATAGCACGCCGGGTTTTTCCTCGTCGTAGCGTTTGAAGTTGAAGAGGGCGCCGTAGCCTCCGATCTCGAGGGCCACGAATTGGCCTATGGCCTCGTCGTAGTAGAGCCATCCGGGGTCTTCTTCGGCGCCTTCGCACTCGGCGGGGTAGGTCCCCAGTTGTAGGAACCTGTCGAGTAGTAGGGCTAGGAACAGTGTCATGGCGATGTTCGGGTTCTTGAGGGCGGTTTCGATCTCCTCGCGTACGGTTCGTTCGTGTTCCTCTGTCCATTCGCCCACGTAGAGTTCGGCGCCGGTTCGGACGAGGTCTTCCACGGTGATGCCTTCCTCTCGGAGCATCTCCTCGATGGGTCTGCGTTGGGGTTTGCCGGCGCGTTCGGCGGCTCGGGTGACGGCGGTTTCGACGGTTTCCATGAGTTTGGCGCCGAGTTCGGTGGCGGGGCCGAGGTGGGTGTCCTCGTCGCCGGGTGGGTGGAAGACGGCGACGGAGTCGGTGGTGGTGCCGAGGACGGGTCCTTTGTCGCCGAGGGCGAGTTTGAGGACGGCGTGGCACTTGGCTTCCACGGTCCAGGTCAGGGCTTCGACGGCGCTCCTCGTGTTGAGGGGTGCGTCTATCGTGGTGAGTACGTTGACGGTGGAGGGTTCGGCGGTCGTGTCGCCCTTGGTGTTGGAGCTGTAGGCGTTGCCGAAGCCGGCGGTGGCGACCGTCATGACCTCGCCTATTTGGACGATCGCGGCGGGTTCGACGTCGGCGGCGGTGAGGAAGATCACGGTCTCGTCGGGGTCGAGGCCCAGGTCCCTTTCCACGCGTTCCCTGGCGTAGGCGATCGGATCGTCGTGTTTCCATCCCTTGGGTACGCGTAGGTTGACGGCGTACCTGGCCTCGCCGACGCCCCGTGAGGAGAAAGCGTTAGAAACGTACCTGACGCGGTCCCCGAAATCGAGGACGACGGAATCCTCGTCTTTAAAAACGGTCGGTAGCGGCACGCGCGCGGATCCCCGCGCGGGCCCGGAATCCACATGATAATAGGGGCTCCGCCCCGTCGGGGGTGTTCTCCCGTGGCCGAGAGCGAGAGGGAGGAGCACGAGGCCGGCAAGGTGTACTCGACGATATCGGAGGTCTCCGGTCCGCTGATGGTGGTCGAGGGAGTGGAGGGCGCCAAGTACGGTGAGGTGGTCGAGGTCGAGACGCCGACGGGCGAGACGCGTACGGGTACCGTGCTGGAGGCTCGCAGGGACGCGGCCGTGGTCCAGGTGTTCGAGGGTACCTCGGGTCTCGACACGACGTCCACGAGGGTCAGGTTCACGGGTGAGACCTTCAAGATCCCCGTGTCCATGGACCTGCTGGGTCGCATCCTGGACGGTAAGGGTGAGCCCATCGACGGCGGGCCCGAGATAGTGCCCGAGGACGAGAGGGACATCTACGGTTCCCCGATCAACCCGGCCGCGAGGAAGTACCCGAGCGACTTCATCCAGACGGGTATATCCGCCATCGACGGTATGAACACGCTGGTGAGGGGCCAGAAGCTGCCCATCTTCTCGGGCTCCGGTCTGCCCCACAACGAGCTGGCGGCCCAGATCGCCAGGCAGGCCACGGTGCCGGGCGAGGAGAGCGAGTTCGCCGTGGTCTTCGCGGCCATGGGTATCACCCACGAGGAGGCCGCGTTCTTCAGGCGGGAGTTCGAGGAGACGGGTGCCCTGGACAGGGCCGTGCTGCTGCTCAACCTGGCGGACGACCCGGCCATGGAGAGGCTGATCACGCCGAGGGTCGCCCTCACGATCGCGGAGTACCTCGCCTTCGATCAGGACATGCACGTTCTGGTCATTCTCACGGACATGACGAACTACTGCTTCGCGCCCGGCACCAGGGTGATCACCGCGTCCGGCGACGTCCTCGAGATCGACGAGATCGTCGAGAAGGCCGTGGAAACCGCCGCCGACGGCGGCCTGAAGGAGGGATCGACGGAGATAACCGTCGGGACGACCGACGTCAGGACCCTGGCGTCGTGGGACGGCGACCTGACGTCCAACGACGTGGTGGCCGTGGAGAAGATCGAGGCCCCGGACCGCGCCGTCAGGGTGAGGACGAGGAGCGGCGCCGAGATGGTGGTGTCCGAGGATCACAAGTTCCTGGTGGACACGGAGGACGGTCCCGAGATGGTCGAGGCCTCCGAGCTGAAGCCCGGCGACGAGCTGTACTCCGTGAGGGAACTGAAGGTCAGCGAGAGGGTCCCGACGTACCTGGAACTGCTCCTGGAGGCGGAGGACGAGTTCTACGTGCACCCGACCGAGGGGTTCGAGGAGGTCGTTCCCGGGGCCGAGGGATGCCAGGAGCTGTCAGAGTTCGCTAGGCTGGCGACGACCGTGACCGAGAGCGTCGAGGAGGTCATGGAGTACGTCGACTACGTGACCGCCGGAGGCAAGGAGAGGGTCAAGTTCACCTCGCCGAGGCCCACGGAGGATGTGATGTACGTCGCCGGTCTGGTGGCGTCGGACGGAACCGTGGACACCGACCGAGGGTTCGTGATGTTCTCGAACACGGAGGAGGAACTGCTGTCGGCGTTCGAGGAGGTCGTAACCGAGGAGTTCGGCGTCGAGGTGGTCGAGACGGACGACGGTCTCAGGGTCAACAGCCGCGTGCTCGCGTGGGTGTTCGGGAAGCTCGCGGACCCGAAGACGGTCCTGAAGATGCCCAGGGAGCTCGTCGCCGCCTACCTGGCCGGTTACGTGGACGGCGACGGTCACCTGAGGGACGGTGAGGTCGTGATAACCACGATCGACAGGGAGCGGGCCGAGGACCTGCAGCTCCTGCTGAAGAGGCTCGGTGTACCGAGCGCCCTGCGCGAGAGGGACGGCGTCTACGACGTCGTCGTCTCCGGCTACGACGCCGCCGAGCTGGCCGGGGAGCTACCGCTGAGACATCCGGAGAAGGCGAAGACCGCGGCGTCGATGTCGTCCGGGAGGAGGTCGTCCAAGTTCGACAGGGTGTCGCGCAGGTTCGGCAAGTTGCTCCGGGAGGTCAGGGAGAAGTACGGTGTAAGGGCCTCGGACCTGGGATCGTCCAGCACGATCTCGGGGATCGAGAGCGGTGAGAGGCGCGCGACCCGGCGCCTCGCGCTGAGGATCGTGGAGAGGCTGGAGGAGGTCGTCGGTGACGTCGAGGAGGTCCGTGAGCTACGGGAGCTGGCGGCCGGTAACTACGTGCTGGACGAGGTGGTGGAAGTGGAGATCGTGGAGTACGGGCACGACTACCTGTACGATGTGACAGTGATCCCCGACCACACCCTGATCGTGGAGAACGGTATCATCACGTCGAACTGCGAGGCTCTCCGTGAGATCTCCGCGGCGAGGAACGAGGTACCGGGTAGGCGCGGTTACCCGGGTTACATGTACACGGACCTGGCCACGATATACGAGAGGGCCGGTTGTATCAGGGGTAGAAAGGGTACGATCACGCAGATGCCGATCCTGACGATGCCGCACGACGATATAACGCACCCGATCCCGGACCTGACGGGTTACATAACGGAGGGTCAGATAGTGCTGAGCAGGGAGCTTCACAGGCGCGGTATCTACCCGCCGATCGACGTCCTTCCGTCGCTGTCGAGACTCATGGACGAGGGTATCGGTCCGGGTAAGACCAGGGAGGACCACCCGGACCTCGCCAACCAGCTGTACGCCGCCTACGCCGAGGGTAGGGACCTGCGCGACCTGGTGGCCGTGGTGGGTGAGGAGGCGCTCACGGAGAGGGACAGGAGGTACCTGAAGTTCGCGGACGAGTTCGAGAAGAGGTTCGTGAAGCAGGGTCGCGACGAGAACAGGAGCATAGAGGAGACGCTGGACCTGGGATGGGAGTTGCTGGCGATCCTACCGATCAGGGAGCTGAAGAGGGTCAGCGACGAGCTGATAGAGAAGTACCACCCGAAGTACAGGGGCAAGCGCGAGGAGGCCGAGGAGTCCGGGGAGGAGGAGAGCGGGGAGGAGTGAGCCCTCCCCCGCGTCAACCCTCTTCTTCCGGAGGGGTATTGAGGGATGACGTCCCAGGACGTTCTGGAGGATGTCAACCCGACGAGGATGGAGTTGCTGCAGCTACGTAAGAGGTTGGAGCTGGCGGAGAAGGGTCACAAGTTGCTCAAGGAGAAGCGTGACGCCCTCATCATGGAGTTCTTCGACATGGTCAGGGAGGCCGCCGAGATAAGGGAGAAGGTCGTCGACGAGTTGATGGACGCTTACAAGGTGTTGATGTCGGCCAAGGTGGTCATAGGCGAGACCGGCGTGGAGAAGGCTTCCCTGGCCACCGGTGAGGAGATCGAGGTGGAGATCGGCTTCAGGAACGTCATGGGCGTGGTCATCCCGACGATCGAGAGGGTCGGCACGGACGGTGGCACGACGGCCGCTTACGGTTTCTCCGATACCTCCTGCGCCCTGGACGCGGCGGTGCGGAGGTTCAAGGAGGCGTTGGACGCCGTGCTGGAGCTCGCGGAGATCGAGGAGGCGCTGAGGTTGATGGCGGAGGAGATAGAGAAGACGAAGAGGCGTGTGAACGCCCTGGAGCACATCGTGATCCCGAGGCTGGAGAACACGATCAAGTTCATCGAGATGAAGTTGGAGGAACAGGAGAGGGAGAACTTCGTGAGGCTTAAGAGGGTCAAGGACATCATCGCGAAGAGGGAGGCCAGGGAGGAGCTGGAGAGACTCCTCGAGGAGGGGGCCGAGCTCCCCGAGTTCGAGAGGAGATCCCTGGAGCGCCGGGCCGGCGGCCTCTAGAACGGGGGTGTTCCCGTGGTCCTCACCGGTGTCGCCGTCAGCCGGGTCAAGAGGAGGGTCAGGAAGAAGAAGGAACCCGTCGATTTCGACGCGGAACGCTTCAAGGGTCGCTTCGTGCCCATCGTGGCGAAGGAGGAGGTGGAGGTCGGCGAGGGGGATTCCGTGGTCATAGACGTGGAACCCGTGGAGGTACCCCCTCACCACATGCTGCTACTGTCGCCCTACGCCAGGCACCCGTTGGGTCACGTGATAGCCGTGGGAGAGGAGCACCCGAAGATGATGGAGCTGGGTAGGAAGGTCACGTACGCCTACTTCTCGGCCGTCAGGGCCGGTACGGTCGAGAAAGGCGACGTGCTGGGCGTTCTGATAATCATAGACCTGACCGGGTGACGGAGGGGGGAGCGTTGGAGAGGGGTACCTCGCTGGACCGCATCATCGCCAAGGAGGTCCTTCGCCTCAACCGTCACCTGCCCGAGAGACGCAAGACCCTGGCGGAACTCCTCGAGGAGAGGAGGCCCAAGGTCGTCACCAGGGACGGTCACGAGCACTTCTTCGACAGGGAGGAACTGGAGCTCCTCGCCTCCGTCCTCCCGAGGTTCATGCACCACAGGCTCAAGATCCCCATCCTCATCGAGTTGGGCGGTTACGGTGGGAAGGCGTTCGTACGGGGTAAGGCGGAAACCAGAGCCGTTTGCGAGATACTCGGGATGGAGTGGAGTTTCAGGCAGGAGTCGGTGGAGCTGAACATGCTCGAGGTCCGCGAGTTGCGTAGGAGGCTGCCCACGACCACCCAGTACATGTTCAGCGTGGACCACGTGATCGGGGGTTCGAACCGTGCCGGCTCCCTACGACGAGGAAGAGGCCCGTAAAAGGCTGGCGGCCCTCGTGCTCAGGTGGGGTCCGGTGGTGGCGACCGCCACCATGGTGATAGGGTTCACCGTGTTCCTAATCCTGGTGTTAACGGGACACGCGTCGGGGTCACACTAAAGGAAACGTCCGGATTTTCCCCTTTCGAACCTAAAACCTATAGCTTCCGGGCCCCACGAACCGCGTCCGGGGGTGAGACCCCGTGATCAGGCTACCCAAGGCGACGATCGAGAGGATATTCAGACAAGGTGCCGGTGACATGCGCGTCGCCCAGGACGCCAAGGACCTGGTGTTCGACTTCGTCCCCGTGATGGCCGAGTACCTGGCCGAATCCGCCAAGACGATCCTCGACTCCGCGAACAGGAAGACCCTGAACACGCCCCAGGTGGAAGCCGTGGCCGAGATACTGAGGGTGGAGGGCGTCGAGGACTACGACGGTGAAGAGTTCGGCAGGATGACCATGAGGAGGATACTCAAGCGGGCCGGCATAGAAAGGGTCGCATCGGACGCCCTGGACTACTACAACAAGCTGGTCTGCAGGGTCATCCAGGAGCTGGGCGAACTATCCGCCGCCAAGGCCAAGGAGGACGACAGGAAGACCATCCAGTACGAGGACGTGGAGAAGGTCATCGTATCCACGATGCCGAAGGGAGAGGAGTTCCTGGAGGAGATCTAACCCCTCCCCCACAGGAACCTCCTGATCATCCTCGCCTTCTTCTCCCCTATACCCGGCACCTTCTTCAGATCCCTGACCGACGCGTTCACCACCTCACCTATCGAACCGAACGCCTCCAACAACCTCTCCGCCAACTCCGGCCCCACACCCGGTATAGCGCACAACATCTCCACCCTCGGGTCCCCCCTATCCCGAGACCCCCTCGGAACCCTCGGACGCCTACCCTCCTTCACCGCCCTCAACGCCAACCTGTGCAGGAACGACGCCGTCTCCTCCGGACCCCCCACCGTCACCACCGAAACCCCGAAGTCCGCCACCGCCGACGCCAAAGCGCCACGAACGGCCTCCGGATCCAAGTACCTGTACGGATCCCCCTCGACTATCAACACCGGCCTCTCGAACGCCCTCGCCAGATCCTTCAACTGCGACAACAACCTCCCGTCCTTGATGGACTCCGCCAGATCCCTACCCGACTTCCTCTCCACACCGACCCCATCCCCCACGATGTAGTCCCCGACCTCCAACGTCTCCCTCACCATCCTAACACGACGCCTCCTGAGCTCCTCCACGACCCTCGAGTTCATCTCCCTCGAATCCACGATCACCGTCGGCACACCACCGACGTCGACGTCCACGTCATCCCCGGACCCACCCCCAGAACCGTCCCCCTCACGGATGAACTCGTCCAACCTCACCACACCACGCCTCGAAACCGTCCCGAAGGCCCTCCCCCTCCCACGACGGGCCCGACGCCGCCCCTCCAACTCCCTGGCCAACCTCCTCACGGTCTCGATCATCCTCCTCTCCTTACTCCTGGCCACCCAGTAGTTGATCTCGTCCAACGTCTTGACACCCGGGGCCTTGGAAACCAACACGTACGCCGTCCCCGACCTCCCGTCCCTGGCGGTCCTCCCGAACCTCTGAACGGTCCTGATCTCCGAAGGAACCGGCTCGTACGACACCACCACGTCGCACGACGGAACGTCCAAACCCTCCTCCCCGACGCTCGTCGCGACCAGGACCTCGAAATCGCCACGCCTGAACGCCTCCAACGCCTCCACCTGCTCCCTATCGCTCATCCAAGCCTTACCCAGCAACAGCCCGGCCCTCACACCCTCACCCTCGAGATGACGGACCACGGCCTCCGCCGTCTCCTTGAACTGCGTGAACACCAGGGCCCTCTCCGCGTCCTCGACGAGACCCGCCAACTCCTCCATCTTAGGGTGATCGACCCCAGAGGCCTTCAGGAACTCCTTCACGCATAGGACGGCCTCGTGGAGGCGAGGATCCGCCCTGAGCCTCCTGTCCGTGAACCTCTTCGACCCACGGAGCCTCTCCACGAACGACAGGAACGCCGACGCACCCTGCGTCTCCAACGCCTCCCTCGCCTTCGCGAGCTTGATAGCCTCCGCGATCCGACCCAACGCCCGCATCGTATCCTCGTCCCTATCCCCGGAGGACAACTCCTCCTTCAGGGCCAACAGCCTCCCCATCCACACCCCATCGACCCTGTCCAACACCCCCATGTCCCGTAGATCCTCGAGCCTATCCCTGTACGCCTCGGAGAGGTACCTCACGGCCTCGGCGAACTCCCCGGGCAGCGGCACCTCCACCCACTCGACCCTAACCCTCCCGATGTACCTCTTGACGTCGGGATCGTCCTCGGTCTTCAGCACGATCTTAGAAACATCCAAGTTTCTTATCACCTCACGCAACCTCTCCTCGTCCGACCCCGGGGACGCCGTCAACCCGACCTTAAGGGCCCCATCCAACTGCTCCGACACGAACACGTAGGGGTAGTTACCGACGGCCCTATGGGCCTCGTCGAACACGGCCACGTCCACCTCGCTCGGATCCACCCTCCCCTCCAGGATATCGTTCCTCAACGCGTGCGGCGTCGCCACCACCACGTCCGCCCTCCTCCAAAGGGACCCCCTCTCGTCCGGAGAAACCCTACCGCTCAAGGCCTCGACCCTGACGTCACGCAGGACCCTGGACAGGAAGGCTGCGTGCTGGTGCACCAGAGGGACGGTAGGGGCGAGCATGAGCCCCTTCTCCGCCTCGGACAGAACCAAGGCACCCACCACGGTCTTACCCAACCCGGTGGGCATCACGACGAGGGTGTTCTCCCCGCTCCTCAGGATCTCCTCGGCGGTCCTCACCTGGTAATCCCTTCGTTCGAGCGCGTCCCAGTTCACCCTCTCGAACATCCGAGCAACTCCCCGACCCTCCTCCTCAACTCCCGCTCAGCCTCCTCGGGGTCGTCCAAGGACGAGGCTATCTCCCTCCTGATCCTGTTGGCCTCCTCGGCCACCTCGGGCGTCAAGGACCCCTCCTCAGCGGCCCTCGAGAGCATCTCCCTCAGAACCCTTCTCGTCCTCACGTCCACCTCGTCGACCGAGGAAGGATCCGCGCGCTTGACGTGATCTCGCCCCGGTGAAACCTCGGACAGGGAAAGCACGAACTCGACCGCCCGGTCCACGTCCGGATCGCGACCGTCCACGGTCATGACGTTGGACTCCCACCACCTGGACCCGTCGGGGGGCTCGAACCGCTCGGCTATCTCGAGGACCGTATCCTCGGGAGGGCCCCAGTCCTTGTCCCTGACCCTCTCCAGGCACGTGTTCAGGGGCGTTTTGACGTGGATTATACCGAACGCCGCCCCCTCCCGCGAGGCGAGTTCCGCCATCTCCTTCCTGTGACTCGCGTAGTAATGGGTGTCGTCGGCTATCACCACGGAGTCCTCGGGCATGGACGAGAGCACGGAGCGCACCAGGTCGACGAAACCCCTCCGCGCCACCCTCTCCATCCAGGGCTCGAACTCCTCGTTCCCCTCCCAGAGACCCGCCCTCACGCGATCCGCCTCGAGGTGGGCCGTAGGTACGCCGCGCGCCCTGAGTGCCCGCGCCAGTTCGGTAGCGAAATACGTTTTACCTGAGCCGGGCGGTCCACAGGTGATCACCAACCGTTTCAAATTCTCACCCCGGGGGAGTGCCTGGAATTGGGTATCAAGGAGCGTCTCGGGATCGCTAAGGGACACCAGTACCTCTTCTTCGGAGGCAAGGGCGGCGTCGGGAAGACCACGTGCGCGGCCGCCACCGCCCTGTGGTTGGCCGAGGAGGAGGGGAAGAACGTCCTCGTCGTATCGACCGATCCCGCCCACTCCCTCTCGGACTCCTTCGACCAGGACATCGGCCCCGAACCCACCCCGATCGAGGGGATCAAGGGCGAGGGTAAGGTCGACGCCGTGGAGATAGACCCGGAGAAGGAGACCGAGAAGTACCTGGAGATGATCAAAGACGTCTACGAGATGCAGGAGGGCGGGGGAGAGGACCTACTCCTCGGCGAGCTCGAGGAGCAGAAGGAGCTGTTGAAGTCATCCCCAGGTATCGACGAGGTGGCCGCCTTCCACAAGTTCATGGAGTTCATGGAGCTCACGGAGTCCGGTGAGTACGACGTGATAGTATTCGACACCGCCCCCACGGGACACACGCTCAGGTTCCTCTCCATGCCCGAGGTCATAGACAAGCAGGTCAAGCACATGATCAAGCTCAGGAAGACCCTCAGACAGGTCCAGAAGTTCCTGCGCAGTATAGTCCCGTTCATGTCGTCGGACGACACCGAGGAGGATGAGGTGCTCGAGAGGCTCGAGATGATGAAGAAGCAGATAGAGGAGATAAGGGAGATCCTGAGCGACGCCTCCAAGACCGCCTTCAGGCTCGTCATGACCCCCGAGGAGATGGCGATCTACGAGGCGCGCAGGGCCCTCAAGACCCTGAACCACTACGAGATCCCCGTGGACATGATCGTGGTGAACAAGATCATGCCGAAGATGGCGGACGCCTGCGACTTCTGCAGGGCGAGGAGGGAGATGGAGGAGAAGAGGTTGGAGCTCATCGAGAAGTACTTCGGCGACAAGGAGATCATCCAGGTTCCCATGTTCCCGGAGGAGGTCAGAGGAGTCGACAAGGTGAGGAAGGTCGCCGAGATAATGTACGGCGAGGCCTCACCGGCGTGAGCGCGGCTTGACCCTCGAACCCGATGGACCCGACCGCAGGTACGAGCTCCACGCCCACTCCTACCTCGTGGACGGCGAGCTCCTACCCTCCGAACTCCTGCGCAGGGCCGAGGTCAAGGATCACGCCGCCCTGGTGTTCGCGGAACACGTGGACGTGTCCAACCTGGAGGACGCCGTGACGACCCTGGCCGAGACGTGCGACGAGCTACGCGGTTACTACGACGTGGAACCCATCCCCGGCGCCGAACTCACCCACGTGCCCCCCGAAACCATCCCCGACCTCGCGGAGAGCGCGAGGGACAACGGCGCCCGGGTGGTGCTGGTCCACGGCGAGACGCCCGCCGAACCGGTAGCGCCCGGCACCAACGAAGCCGCCGTGAGGTGCGACGCGGTGGACGTGCTCGCCCACCCGGGCCTGATAGAACCCGAGCTCGCGGCCGAAGCCGCGGAGAACGACGTGGCGCTGGAGCTGACGACCAAGCGCGGACATTGCCTGGCGAACGGTTGGGTAGCCAGGGTCGCGATGGAGGTTAGGGCCCCGCTGGTGCTCAACACGGACGCTCACGTTCCCGGCGACCTGTTGACGCCGGAGGAAGCCGCGGTGGCCGCGATGGGCGCGGGCGTCCCGGAGAGGATGTTGAAGTGGGTGCTGGAGGAGGTGCCCAGGCGCCTCATCAACCCTTGACCACGCCTATGGGTCTCAACCTCACGACCGGGTCGGAGATACCCGCCTGAGCGACGGCGTTGACGACCTCGTCCACGTCCTTGTACGCCGGAGGCGCCTCCTCCGCGACCACGGGCATGCTGGCGGCCTTCACCAAGATCCCCTGCTGCTCCAAGTCCTTCGCGACCCTCTCGCCCCAGAACTTCCTCTTGGCCGCCGCCCTCGACATCGTCCTACCCGCACCGTGGCACGTACTGCCCCACGTCTCCTCCTCCGCCTTCTCCGTGCCCAACAGGATGTAGGAACCCGTGCCCATATCGCCCGGGATCAACACCGGCTGGGGCAGACCCTCGAACGGCACCGTCTCACCGTGCTTCTTCAACATATCCTCGGAGAACGCCCTCGTGGCGCCCTTCCTGTGCACGACCAGCCACTTCTCCTCCCCGTCCACCTCGTGCTTCTCGATCTTGGCCATGTTGTGGGCGATGTCGTAGATGACCTCGATACCCATGTCCTCGGCGTCCCCGAACTCGTCACCGAACACCTCCTCGAAGGACTCCCTCGTCCAGTGCGAGATCATCTGCCTGTTGGCGAAAGCGTAGTTCGCGGCCGCGTTCATCGCGTTGAAGTACTTCCTCGCGTTCTCGGAATCCATGGCGGCGCAGGCCAACTGCCTGTCCGGGATCCTTATCCCGTACTTGTTCTCAACCTCCCTCATCGCCCTCTCCATGATCTTCAGGTAATCGGAACACACCTGGTGGCCGAAACCCCTCGAACCCGTGTGCACCATTATCGTGACCTGACCCTCCTCCCTGATCCCCATCTTAGCGGCCGCCTCCTCGTCGTAGATCTCGTCCACCACCTGCACCTCCAGGAAGTGGTTACCCGAACCGAGCGTTCCCAGCTGCGGCCTACCCCTCTCGATCGCCCTCTTGCTCGCCACGTCGTCCCTCGGCCCGAACTCCTCCCAGCCGATCGCCTCGTACGCGTGCGTCATGTTACCCCTCGACTCGATGTGATCCAGGTCCTTCTCCCAACCGTACCCCTGCTCCACGGCCCACTCCGCACCGTACAGCATCACCTGCCTCAACTCTCCCGTGGACAACCTCACCTTCCTGTGCCTCGAACCCAGACCCGCGGGAACGTTACGGAATATCGCGTCCAGGAGCTGCCTCAGCCTCGGCCTCACGTCCTCCTCCGTGAGATCCGTCTTCATCACCCTGACGCCGCAGTTGATGTCGAAACCCACGCCTCCGGGGCTCACCACACCCTCGTAGGCGTCGAACGCCGCGACACCACCGATCGGGAACCCGTACCCGTAGTGAGCGTCCGGCAGCGCTATCGAGTACCTCTCTATCCTGGGCAAACACGCCACGTTGGCCAGCTGATCCAACACTCCCTTTTCCATCTCCGATATCAACCTCTCGGTAGCGTAAAGCCTACCGGGAACGTTCATGCATGACTTGTAATCCTTAGGCAGTTCCCACACTACGTTGTCCCGTATGTGCCTCAGAAACCTCTTCGACACCATGCGTACCGAACCCCCTAGAAACAGTCTCGGTGTCGGATACACGAGCACCTCTAAATAAGTTCGACGGAAGACGCTGACGACGCCCCCGCCCCCGCCTCGAGGTACTCCACCGCCCTCTCCAACGCCTCGACCAGGTGGGAACCCTCCACGCCCGGGGCCCCGTGCGCGACCAGAACCACGTCCCGCGTGGACCCCACGACCCTCGTCCTCCTCGCGTCCCTGTAGGGCGAGACCGAGATCGGACCCTCACCGTCAGCCACCACAACGAACCTGGGGTCCAACTCCACCTCCTCGCCGGCGATATCCACCATCCTCTCGCCCTCCTCCGCCGGCCTGATGGAGAGAACGTCACCCACCAACGCATCCCTGTCGAAGCAACTGATCGGAACCCGGAACTCGGCGGAGGCCAAGTTGTAACAGTCCACCACGGCGTTGATCCTGGGAAACGACCCACGCAACGCCCTCCTGAGCAACGCCTCCCCCGCGGGTCTCGTCTTCGTGGGATCGATACCGAGATCCCACAGGTAATCCCTGTACGCCCTCACGATCGGATCCTCCTTGAGACCCTCCAGATCGAACCTCTCCCTCAACTCCGCCACCTTCCTCTCCACCAGATCCGACGGATCGGCCCCCGGATCCACGCCCTCCACCTCCACGACGGCGAACCGAAGGTCCCTCTCCCTAACCTCGGGGTGTACCTCCACCTTCATCCCAAGACACCCCCTCCGTACCCGGGGGCGAGGCCTTCAAAGCCCTCGGTCGCCCCCGAACCGAGGGGCTGACGTTGAGGACGGTGGTGGCGACGACGCTGGTGGCGCTGCTGGCGACGCTACCCGCCGCCGTCGCCGCCGAGAACGCGCCACCCATCCCCAAACCACCCGTGGTCAGCGGGAAACCACAACAGAAGCCGCAGAAGGCCAAGATAGTAGCCATCAACCCCAAGACCGGCGAAGTCGTGCTCATCAACCCGCCCCAAACGATAGCCTGGAAGGCCTTCCTCCCGAGACCCGTGGCGCAGAAACTGAAGCCCGGTAAGACGGCGTACGTCTACCCGCAGGGAGGCGGCAAGGCGAAGGCCGTCATTCCCGTGAGCGGAGGGAAGACCATAACCACCACGGCCGAGAGGACATCGCCCTCCTACGCTGAACACGCCGTATCATCCCCGAGCTACGTCTCAACCGCACACCCCACGGCACCCTCCACGTCCCCCACCGTGAGCACGGCCGCCCCATCGGGAGCGACCTACCACACGACGTACCACGGAACAACCGCCACCACGTACCACCCGACGGGAGCCACCCGGACGACCACCTATCACGCCGCGACCACGTCGGGACCGTCCTACCACGCGGGAGCGGGCGGAGCCGCGACGACCCACCCCACGTCCCACGCCACGGGAACCGGGGTCAAGGCGGGCGGTAAAGGAGCCACCGCCAAGAAGGCGGGCGGAGGAACCCCGGGCAAGAACGCCCAGAAGAAACCGTCCAAGAAACCACCGAAGACACCCACGGGCGGCGGTCCCTCCTCCCCCGTGATGCAGAGGCAACAGGCCGGAGCCGGGGGAGGCTTCCCGAGCGGAGGCGCCCTGATCATAGGAGCGCTAGCCGTGGTGCTCGCGGCGGCGGGCGGCTACCTGCTGTACAAGAAGCGCGCCGGAGGCTACGGTGGCTTCGGGTACGGATGATGTTTCCCACGTCCAACGCCCCTTTTCCGACCTAACATTTTTGTTCCGTAGCGTTCGGGCGGTCCCGAGGGGGGTGAGACCCCTTGTTCGAGGGCACGGGGTTCGGATGGGTGGAGTACGACGGGCGAAGGTACGACCACGACGTTTACGTGACCACCGAAGGCGAGGTACACAGGAGGGAGAAGTCCCTCTCCAGATCCAGGTTCGGGACCAGTCACAACCTGGCCCCGGAGGAGCTCGAAAGACTCCTGGAACTCTGCGAAGAAGAACCCGAGGTCGTGGTGGTGGGGACCGGCCAGAGCGGCGTCCTCACGGTCACCGACGAGGCGAGGAGGTTCCTGGAGGAACGAGGGATAGAACTCGTTGAGGCACCGACGCCGGAGGCCATCGAGAGGTACAACGAGCTGGTGGAAGAAGGGAAGAAAGTGGCGGCCGTGATCCACACCACGTGCTAGCGCGCCGGACCGAACTCCACCTCTATGTACTCCCTGGTCCTCTCGTCCTCCGGGTTCTCGAACAACTCCTTCGTCTCCTTGAACTCCACCAGCTCTCCCATCAGGAAGAACGCCGTGTAATCCCCGAGCCTGTAGGCCTGCGGGAGGATGTGCGTCACGAACACTATCGTCACCTCGTCCTTCAACTCCAAGACCGTCTCCTCGACCCTCTTCGTCGCTATCGGGTCCAGGTCCGACGTGGGCTCGTCGAACAGGATCACCTCGGGCTCCATAGCCAGCACCCTCGCGATGCACAGCCTCTGCTGCTGACCACCGGACAGCGCCGAGGCCGGATCATCCAGCCTATCCTCCACCTGATCCAACAGCGCCGCCTTCTCCAGCGCCTCGTAGACCCTCTCCTCGATCTCGTCCTCGTCCATGCCCATCAACCTCAGACCGTACGCCACGTTGTCGTAGATGCTCATCCACGGGAACGGGTTCGGGTGCTGGAACACCGTCCCCACCCTACGCCTGTGGGCTATGATGTCCGCCTCGTCCTCGTACTCCAGGATGTTATCCCCGTCGAAGATGACCTGACCCTCCGTCCTAGCGTACGGTATCTCCTTGATCATCAGGTTCAAACACCTGAGGAACGTGGACTTACCGCAACCCGAGGGACCGATGATCGTCGTGATCTTCTTCTCCGGGATCTCCAACGAGATACCCTTCAGCGCCCGCTTGTCCCCGTAGTACACCTCCAGATCCTTGACCTCGAACGCCGTCATCCTTCACACCCTCCCCACCTTCTTCTCCGCGGTCTCCCTGAGGTATATCGCCAAACCGTTCAAACCCAGGGTTATCAACACGAGCACGGCCGCCGCCGCGAACGCCGACTGCATGCCGGCCGGCGTCATGATGTACTCCTTCGCCAACAGGTAAATCCTGAACGCGAGAGCGTCCGTCGGCTGAAGCACGTGCACGAACGGGTTCGGCGACAACAACCCGATCATAACCGCCGTCAGGATGATCGGGGCCGCCTCCTCGGCCGCCCTACACATCGACAGGGTAATACCCGCCGTGATACCCGGCTTCGCCATCGGAAGGATCACGTCCTTCACGACGTGATACCAGGACGCGCCCATACCCCTGGCCGCCTCGATGTACTCCCTAGGAACCGCCCTGAACGCCTCCTCCGCGACCCTCACCACGACCGGCAGGTTCATCGTCGCCAACGTCAACGAACCGGCCAACACCGAGTACCCCATGTGCATGTACACCACGAACAACGTCGCACCGAACAAACCGTACACTATCGACGGGACACCGGCCAGCGTGTCGATAGCGAACCTTATCGGCCTCACCAGCCTACCCTCGCCCGCGAAGTAAGCCAGGTACAGGGCCGTCGGGACACCCACCAACACCGCGAACGCCGTGGAGTACAACATCAGCGCCAACGTACCCTCGATGGCCGGATACAGGGAACTCTTCACCGGGTTCGACACTATTATCGGCCCGAACAACCTCTCCCACGACAAAGCCGGGAACCCGTGGTAGAAGATGTAACCCGTGATCACCACCAACGCGGCCGCCGCCACCGCACCCGCCGCCATCATCAACCCCGTCATGAACTTGCTCACCAACACCGGGTTCCAACGCGCCTTGACCTTCTTCTTACCCCTCTTCGGTTTCACCATCCTCCTCTGGTACCTGTAAGCCAGCACGATCACCGCCGTCACCATCAGCATCAGTATCAGACCGCCGAAGTACAACGCGTAGTACCCCGGCGAACCCACCGGCAACACCACGGCCTGCAGCAGGATGTGCGCCGACAACGGCCTACACGGGTCCAAGGGCGAGATCGGCACCATCAACGCGGCACCCGCCACCAACGCCACGGCCACAGTCTCACCGAGCGCCCTCAACGTACCCAGCATACCGCCCGCCGCGATACCCGACCTGGCCGCCGGCCACAGTATCGTCCTGACCACCTGCCACCTCGTCGCACCCATGCCCCTCGCCGCCTCGATGTACTCCCTAGGAACCGCCCTGAACGCCTCCATCATCACGCTCGTCATGTACGGCAGTATCATCACGGCGACGACCATCGCCGCCGTCAGCACGGAATAACCCTCCGGGGCACCGAGGTACTGCCTCGCGAACGGCACCAACACCATGATACCGAACAAACCGTAGACCACCGAAGGGATGCCAGCCAGCATGTCTATCGCCGGTCTCAACGTCTTCCTGAGGAACGCCGGCGCGAACTCGGCCAGATAGGTCGCGCACAGCAACGAGATCGGGAACGCGAACAACACCGACAGCACCGTCACGTAGATCGTCGCCACTATCATCGGGAACAGACCGAGCTTCGGGGGGAACGCCTCGGGCCTCCACTGCGTCCCGAACAGCAGATCCGTTATCGAATCGTACTTCAAGACCTCCAAACCGTTCACGGTGAGGAAGAAGTAGATGCCTATCACCGCGGCTATCGAGATTAAACCCGCCACCATTATCGCCTTGATCATCGTGTCGGTCGTTGAGGCGTGCTTCTCCGCCAACTCACGAACCAAGCCCCAACCCCCCAGTAATCGTTACGCACCATGAAACGGTACCTGAAGGGGAGAGAAAAGAAAACCCTAGTGAACCAAGGGCTTGATCACGACGTACGGCTTCTTCGTGAACAACGGCGCGTCCTTCGGCACCGGCACGTAACCCAGCTCCTTCGCGAACATCGCGTCGATGTTCGGCTTCCTGATCCACTTGATCAAGGCGATCGCCGTCACCGGGGCCTTGGCCTTATCGATTATCAGGTACTCGGCCCTCACCAACGGGTACTTCCTGGCCTTGATCGTGTTGTCGTTCGCCGGGATACCGTTCACGCTCAACGGCTTGACGACGTTGGGTACCTTACCGCCCTTCTTGGCCCTCACCACGTACACGTAGTCCACGTAACCTATCGACCACGGCGTCTTCTCCACCTTCTCCAGCACCTCACCGTTGGAACCGCACAGGATCGCGCCGGACGTGTACCCCTTCAGGTCCAGGTACGTGTCGAAGCACGCCCTGGTACCGGAACCCTGAACCCTACCGATCACCACTATCTTCTTGTGAGGCAGACCCGGCTTCACCTGATCCCAGTACTTGATCTTACCCTCGTAGATCTCCTTCAGAGTCTTGAGGTCGATGTTGTTCAGGTACTTACCGACCGTGCTACCGTTGACGATAGGCACGATCCCCGACAGGACCACCGGGCACATCTCTGGGTCCGACATCTGCTGCTCCTCCTGCGGCTTCAACGGCCTCGAGGCCATGGCTATGTCGTACGTGCCCTCGATCAGGCCCTTGATACCGGCCCCTGAACCACCGTCGGTCACCATCAACTGCACCGGCGCGTTCGGCAGATCCTTCATCCCAACCTGATCACCTATTTGCTTCCACGTCATGTGATGCTCCTCACCGCAGTACGCCGCCACCTTCATCATGAACGGCATGAGGCTCGTGGAACCACCTATCTGAAGCGTCGTCTTCATGCTTCCACCGGACGCGTAGTAATAGGCTCCAACACCCACCGCCACGGCCGCCACGGCCACGGCGATGGCTATCGCCACCTTCTTCCCCACGGGGATTCCACCCCCGATCAAACCTCTATCTCAGGGGGAGACCCCTCTCCCCCCGTTTAAAAGTGTAGCGGAACGGGATCAGAAGTTCCCAAAACGGGAAGGGGAACCGACGTGTGAGGAAATGCGTCAGGTGCGGTCTCCCGGAAACACACGCCCGCATCGGTCCCGACGGCCTCTGCACGACCTGCAGGAGAACGCCTCCACCCGATCACCGCGCCATGAAACGCAGGGTCGAACGCGCCCTCCGGAACGCCGAGAGGGTCCTCCTGGCCCTATCCGGGGGACTCGACAGCCTCGCCGCGCTCGCCCTCACCGTACGACACGTCGACGAAGTGGTGGCCGTCACCGTCGACACCGGTTCCCTACATCCTGAAGCCTGGCGCAGGTGCGCCCTGGCCAGACGCGTCACCGAGGTAGAATGGACCGTCGCGGGCGACACCGACAACTTCGTCCGCCTCTTCCGGGACAGGCTCCGACGGAACCTATCCCCCTGCGGCCCCTGCTCCCGCATGATAAGACGCAGGCTCCGGAAACTCGCCCGCGAGACCGACGCCGACCTCATCGTCACGGGCCACGAGCTACCCCACGGCGACAGGGTCCTGATGCCCGGGGACCCACCCATCCTCAGGGCCATGTGCGGGAGGACCGAACGGGAACGCAGGGAACTCGTACGCGAGGAACTGGGCATCGACGTCCCCAAGCTGGCCGGCTACACCTCGAACTGCGTCGTCCTACCCTTCGCCACCGCCCTACACCCCGATCCCTACGGTCCCGAGCTCGAGAGACTCGCCGCCATGGCCAGGTACGGCTACATCGACCCCGAGGACGTCACCCGCATCGCCGAACCTCCCACCCCGGACCTCCTCCGACGCCTCCTGGGGGAAGCGGGACCGTGGCTCCCACCCGAACTGAAACGAACCCTCGAGGAGGTCCTAAACCGCTTGACCTCCGGTTCGGACCCTGGACCAGGAAATGGGGAACCACGGACCTCCGAACCCTCGTCCGACGCCTCGAGAGGGAGGTCGAAGGCCGCCGGGTAGCGGTCCTGCTGTCCGGAGGGCTCGACAGCGCCGTCGCCACCGCAGTCCTCAAGCTCGCCGGGGCAGAACCGATCGCCGTCCACGTCACCCACGACTGGGCCTGGTTCACCCCCAGATGGAGCGCCCGGCGGATAGCCCGGAGCCTCGACGTCGAACTCGTGGAGATCGACGTGACCGACGATCTCGAACGCAGGCTCCAGGGCGCCAAGGGACGATCCGTCTGCAAGATCTGCAAACGCATCATGCTCGAGAAAGCCCTCGAGGTTCACCCCATCATCGCCACCGGGGACTCCGGCATGGACTCCATAGCCGGCGCCGCCCTCGACGTGTGGAAGAGGGAGGGAACACCCCCCGAGTTCGTTCAGATCCCCAAGAAACCGGTGGTGGAGCGGGGCGGCCGGGTGATCAGGCCCCTGATCCGGATCCACGAGGACGACGTGGAACGGATCGCCGAAGCGCTGGACCTACCCGTGAGGAGGGTGGGGGAACTGGGGGATTTGAGGAGGGGATGGAGGGAAGGGTGTCCCCTCCAACACCTCGATCCGGACGTTCGGGTGACCAGGGAGCTGATGGACCGGGTATGGGAGGTGAACGTGGAAGCCCTAATCCGGGCCAGGGAACTGGGCGTGAGGGTCGCCGTCAAATGGCCCTCGATGCGGGTGTTCACGAGCCCGGAATCGGCCGCGGCACGCAGGCGTATCTGCGAGACGGTGCTCCTAAGGGCCCTCACGGAACCGCGGGGTGGAACCACCGAGTAGATCCTCGAGGACGTTCCTCACTACTCGGACGACGTGACGGGCGGCCTCGACCAAATCCCCGACCTCGATATCCTCCCCGGGGTAGCGCCCGTACCGGGCCTCGAACCAGGCGTGCGAGAGCTCCCTGAGCTCCCACCGGTACCGCTCGGCCAGCGCCCGTACCCTCTCGTCTCCCGTGACCTCGTGCAGCCGCCCCAGCAACTTCCCCAAGTAGTGGGTCCTGGGCGGACTCTCCCCGGAGGCTATCAGGGCGGCCTTCACGGTCAGCTCTATCGCCTGGTGGGCGTGAAGGGTGGCCAGATCGTCCCACCCACGTTCCTTGAACTCCTCGGCCGCCGCCAGGAACCTCCGACCCCGCTCCGATAGCTCCTCGACGAGCGATCTGGTATCGTCGGACTCGGAACCCAAAAGCAGGCGTCCCCAGGATTCGAACTCCTCGGGACTCATTATCAACAGGTCCACGTCCTCCTCGCTCAAACCGGCCTCGCGCAGTATCCGGTGCGCCACCTCGGCCCTCTCCCTTATCGAAGAGGGGACGTCCTCGCTGATCACCATCACGTCCAGGTCGCTACCGGGAACGGCCCTACCCTTGGCGACGCTCCCGAACGGTACCACCTTCGCTCTCCTTCCCAGCACACGTCTCGCGGCCCTCTCCAGCTCCTTCACCGCTTCCTTTCGATCCTCGAGGTGAACCCCTTCCACGGCCCGTGGCCCCTGGATCCGCCGTGGAGGGATCACCGAGCGCGGGCGTCGGAGCGCGATGTCCCCGTGCGGAACCGGGTCACGGCTTCACCCTGACCACTCCGGGTTCTCCCTCCTCGCCTTCCACCTCTATGTCGACGTCGAGGAACTTGCGTACGACCCAGGCGTTGGTCGTTAGGTGGGGGTCTACCTCGGTGACGCCGTACTCGGACGGGCCGTCGGCGAGGGCCAGGAAGGGTAGTATCTGGTCCCCCATGTGCCCGTCGAGGGCCATCCCGGTGTCGAGCCTCTTAAGGAGGGTTTGCGCGGCCTCCCTACCGACTTCCTCCGCCGGTTTACCTTTCTCGCCCAAGGCCGAGGCCGCGATCCTGTTGCCCTCATCGTCCTCGACCCATAGGACTATGCCGCTGCCCGGGCCGGCGTGGGTGTCGATCTCCTTCGGGTAGGTCTCGGTCCTGATGGTGATCTCGACGTCGAGGTGTTCCCGAAGGATCTCCGCCGCGGACGTCGCCTGCCTCTGCGCGACGTGAGGTGGGAGCCTGACCGAGTGCGATACCCCCATCACGCGTCTCGGCTCCCCGAACCTCACCGCCTTGAGGGGCTTCAGACCGTCCTCGGGCGGCGTTATGACGGCCTCCACCTCGCCCCCTCCACGTGGGTAATGACCTCGCTTGATGATCTCGAAACGGTATCCGTATCCTATCATGTTGAGAAGTCTGGCGTTGACGTGTTCCTCGTAGTCGGCGGGCGGTGACCATTTGACGTCCGTCCCTCCCCTGACCCGTAGCACGATCGTGTCGTCCGCGGCCATGGCCGCTATCTTCGGGGCCTGAAGTAGGAGGGTGACGCTCCCGGCGGTTCCTATGTCGATCTCGTAGGTTCCGGGTTGAACGCGGTCCGGTTCGAAGGTCAGCTCGGTGGACCCTATCTCGAGGCCCTCGCACTCCGCGTTGCACATGCGGGCGACGACCTCGACGGCCTTCAGGTGCTGGTGGGAGAGACCCGGGTTCGGTCTGTTGGCCCTGATGTTGTACACGTGGACGGGGCGGCCGGTGAGGGCCGATAACCCTATCGCGGTCCGTAGTATCTGACCGCCGCCTTCTCCGTACGACCCGTCTATCTCGACTGTGGTCAAGCCGTATCACCCGGGGCGATGAAGAAGGTCCGGATGGCCGAGGGAGGTGAGGAGGGAACCCGGGACGGAGCCCTATCACGGCGTCTTAACTTCGACCTTCACGGGTTTCTCCTCCACGATAGGGGCGTCGATGACGAGGACCCCGTGTTCGAACACCGCTTCGACCTCGTCCGGGATGATCTCTTTGGGCATCTGGAAGGTCCTCCGGACCTCGCCTGTGATTGTCTCCCTGATTATAGGTGTACCCTCGCCCCTCTTCGGGATGCGGGCGGCCACCTCGATCCTGTCCTCGTAGGCCTTCACGTCTATCGAGTCGGGATCGGCCCCGGGTAGTTCGACGACGATACGGTACCCCTTATCGGTCTTGTAAACGTCCGCGTGCGGGGCCACGGAGGCCCTGATGGTCGGGTAGATCTCGTGGAGGGCTTCCCTCAGAGCTTCGACCGCCTCGGGTTCCATATCCTCGAGGAGTTCCCTGACGGCCTTCTTCGGGTCTCTAACCGCCTCGATCAGCTGGTAGATGTCCTCGACCACGGGTAGGTTCTTAACCAGGCCTTCCGGCACGCCTGTAATACCCCCTGGCCATGTCGTTGAGTCGTTCCTTGAGCTCTTTTATCCCCTCGCCCGTCTTGGCGGAGACCGCGACGGCCTCCCTGCCGTCTAGATCCGGTTCTTTCCAGAGGTCCTCGACGTCGGCCTTGGTTAGGACCACGAGGGACGGCGTGTCCCGAAAGGTGTTCTCCAGGCGTTCGAGCAGGGAGAGCTGGTGTTCCAGCGGATAGCCGCAGGTCTCGGTGGGGTCGATGAGGTAGAGCACGGCGTCGGCGACGTGCTCGAGGGCCGCGAGGGCCTTGCGTTCTATCTCGTTCATGGTGTCGGGGTCCCTGTCCAGGAGTCCGGGCGTGTCCAGGACTTGGAGTGGGTAAGGGTCCTCGGTGTAGCCAACCTGGATACCCTTGGTGGTGAAGGGGTAGGAGGCTATCCTGGGCCTGGAACCCGTTATGGCGCTCATGAGGGTCGTCTTACCGACGTTCGGGCAACCGGCTATGACGACCGTGAAGAGTTCCGGATCGACGGACGGGAACTCCTTCAGCTCGGGCACCACGTCCCTGAGGAACCTCATGGCGTCGCCGGCTTTCCTCCTGATCGCCGAGTAGAGCCTACCGAGGGCCTGTCTCCTTATCTCGGCCGCCTCACGTGGGTCCCTGGCCCGCTTCACCTTCTCGCCGTACTCCTCCCGTATGAGCCTGGCGAGTTTGGCCACCTTGTGGATCGACGCCAAGGCCTCCTTCATCCTGTCAACACCTGCGACGACGTCCACGAGCTCCCTGTAGAAGGGGTGAAGTTCGTCCAGGTTAGGTGTCCTCCTGACTATCTCCCAAAGCCTGTCCTGCACCATCTGACAGGCCGTGTTTATCCTGACGAGTTCTATGGTCCTGGCGCGGGTGAGGTCGCCCGCCCTCGTGCCCCTGAACGCCTTCCTCTGGTTCTCGGCCGCCCTCTCGACCCTCCTGTGGACGATGTCGATGAATTCCTCGGGATCGGGCACGTCCGGCACGTCTTGGAACGGGTTGCCGGGCAAGCGCGGTTTCACCCCGTTTCCCGTAAACCTTTTTGACGGCGGTAGGCCGCGGGCCCTCAAAAGGTCATGAGCCGGGGGGATCCCGGATGGGTATGGAGTACATCCACGCGGTGCTGTTGCTGCACCACGCGGGTCAGGAGATCAATGAGGAGAACCTGAAGAAGGTCCTAGAGGCCGCGGGCATCGAGGTGGACGAGGCCCAGCTCAAGGCCACGCTGGCCGCGCTGGAGGATGTCGACATCGAGGAAGCGATAGAGGAGGCCGCCGTACCGGCGGCGGCACCGGCGGCGGCAGCGGGCGCCGAGGAGGAAGAGGCCGAGGAAGAGGAAGAGGAGGAAGAAGAGGAGGAAGAGGAAGAAGAAGAGGAGGCCGAGGAGGAAGCCGCCGCGGGTCTCGGAGCCCTGTTCGGCTGAAGCCTCACCCGAAGAAGTCATCCAGGGTCCTCTGCTTCCCTCCACCACCTCCGGTTTCTTCCTCCTCTTCGGATTCGGAAACTTCCTCTGTTTCTTCCTCTTCACCCTCTTCCTCTTCCTCCTCGACGGTCTCCACAGTCTCCCCCTTTTCCTTCTCAACGGTCTCCGCACCTATGAGACCGCCACCGGCCTCGTGCACGGCGGTCTCGAGGGCGCCCTTGATCATCTCCCTCCGGAGCTCCAAGTCCTTCTCTTTCATCTCCTCGGCACGCTCGTAGATCCGCTTCGCGACGACCGGATCCCCACACAGGAACGATACCTCCTCCTTGCTGAGATCCGCGTACGCGACGATCCCGGCCAGCAGATCCAGCCTCTCCTCGTCACCCTCCTCCGCGAACTTCGAGAACGCCGTCTCGATCACCGGCAGTATATCCTGCAGGGCCCTCCTCGTCGACACGTGCATGACGCGACCGAGTTTCTCCGCGATCCTACGCCTGAGCCTCCTCTCCCTCTTCGTGGCGCCGAGCTTCCTGAGGACCTCCGGGGCCCTGAAGCGGATCCTACCGGGTTTCTCCCTCTTCGCGCTGGCCACCCCGGTGGTGGCCACGTCCGGCGCGTACACGTACTTGAAACGCCACACACCGGTCTCCGGAGCCCTGGCCACGTAGATGTCGGCCCTGGAAACGTAGTCGAAGGCCTTCTCGATCTCGTCCGGGTACTTGTACGCTATCGGGATGTTCTGAGCCAGCCAAAGGAGGAACTCGTCCGGTTCCTGATCCAGGTTCCACGTCGCCTTCCTGGCCTCCCTCGGATCCTTGTGGAACACCTTCCCCAGCGCCTCGAACACGGAGATCTCCTTATCCCTCCACCCCAAGTCCATCACGGCGTCGACCGTGACCTTACCCGTGGACCTCGCTATCGCCTCCAGATCGTTGATGGCGGCCCTGAGATCACCCCTAGCCCTCCTGGCGATGAGCGTCAGCGCTTTGTCCTCGTACTCCACGTCCTCCTGCTCGCATATCATCCTGAGGACCTCGACGATGTCCCTTATCCTGAGCGGTCTGAACCTGACCTCCCTGACGGCCTCGCGCAGGGACCTGGGCAACGTCCACGGATCGTTGGCGGTGAGGATCACCGGGTTCCTCGTCTTCTTAACGGCCCTGACTATCGCCGTGACGCCTCCACGGTCCATCCTCGGATCCATACCGTCGACCTCGTCCAGCAGCACCAGGACCCTCTCTCCACCCATCCTCTCGACTCCTTTGACGCGGGCCCCTCCCTCCTGAAGCCTCTTGAGGATCATGTCGAGGGACTTGGCGACGCCCGCGCCCCTGAGGACCTTCCCTATCACCCGAGCCGTTCTCTCGTCGGACGCGTTGAGCTCGACCACGTCCCACCCGTAATCGTTCGCGAGGGCGTAGGCGGCCGTCGTCTTGCCCGTGCCCGGCGGACCGTGGAGGAGGAGGGCCCTGGGCTCCGGGATCTTGCCGCTCGCCCAGGCGTTCGCCCAGGCCACCATCTCCTTCCTCGCTTCCTCCTGATCAGCCAGCTCGGCCAGGCTCTTGGGCCTGTACTTCTCCACCCAGGGTAAGTCCGTCAACGGTGACTCCCCGTGGCGGTCAGGAGCCCGCCTCGGCGCCTATGGATGATATGCGGGCCAGGAGGGCCTCCAGCTGTATCCTCTCGTCCGATCCCCTCACCATCCTGTACTCCGCCTCGCCTATAGCGTCCACCAGCTCCGGAATCACCTCATCCGGGACGCCTAGATCCTCCTCGAAGATCACCCTGTGCATCTGTCTGACCACGTCCTCGCCGGACATCCCGTACCTCGCTATGATGTCGTGGAGCCTGCTGCGGGCCGCCATGAAGTCGCCCTCGAGGGCCTTCTTGATGATCTCCTTGACGTGCTCGGGCCTGGCCGTCGAGGCGATCTCGTACACGGTGTCCCTATCGATGACCTTACCCAGGGCCGCGGCCGCCTGGAGGACGTTCACGGCCTTCCTCATATCGCCCTCCGAGACGTAGACTATAGCATCGAGGGCCTCGTCCGTGACCTCGATACCCTCCTGCTCGGCTATCTCCCTCAGCCTCTCCTTGATGGCCTCCTCCGGCAGCTTCTTGAACTTGAACACGACACACCTGCTCTGTATCGGATCGATGATCGCGGAGGAGTAATTGGCCGCCAGGATGAACCTGCACGTGTCCGAGTACATCTCCATGATACGTCTCAACGCCTGCTGCGAGTCACGCGTGAGGTTGTCGGCCTCGTCCAGGAATATGATCTTGAAGGGCGCACCGCCTATCGGCCTCGTCCTCGCGAAGTTCTTCACCTTCGTCCTGATGACGTCTATACCCCTCTCGTCCGACGCGTTCAGCTCCAGGAAGTTGTCCCTCCAATGCTCACCGAACATCTCCCTCGCGAGGCAGAGGGCCGCCGTGGTCTTGCCCGTGCCCGGTGGACCGGCGAAGAGGAGGTTCGGTAGGTTACCGCTCTCGACGTAGGCCTTCAGCCTCCTCACCACGTGCTCCTGGTCCACTATATCGTCCAGCCGCTTGGGCCTGTACTTCTCGACCCAGGGGATCTCCAGGACCCTGAGCTCGTGCTCGGCTTCCGCCATCACGGATCACCCCTTACGGGCGGGAATCCCGTGGTTAAAACGGGGCCGGGCCTTCGTTACGATTCCCGTAACGAAACCGATGGGGCGACGGGGAGGAGATCACCCGACCAGGTACTTCATCAGCGGCAGCTCCTCCCTGAGTTTCTCCATGTACTCCACGCTCTCCGTCACGTCCTTGAACACCCTGTGCACCCTCTCCACGTGCTCCCTCCTCACCTCGTCGCTACCCTCCTTCTCCGCCACCACCCTCGCGGGCTCCAGCAACTGGGTCGCGTACCTCAACGACCTGTCCTCACCCAAGTCGGTCAGGTACTCGTGGGCGTCGTCCGTGAGCCTGATGTCCTGCACCCTCGCCCTGATACCGATGATCTCACGGATCTCGTCCCTCTCGAACGGCCTCGTCGAGGCGATCAACATCCTGTCCAACAGATCACCCGGTATACCGTGCGGAGCCTCCTCGTCCGTACCCCTCACCTTCGCCATCGCCCTGTTCGTGGCCATGACCAAGATCGGCGCTATCTCCTCCTCGAGCGCCCTGTTCAGGAACGCGAACGCCTCGATGTCCAACATGTGAGCCTCGTCTATGAACAGGACACCCGGCACCAGCCTGGCCTCACCCTTGTCCACCATCTCCTGCACGGTCTCGTCGACCTTCTCCCTGATCTCGTCCGTGATCTCCTCCTCCCTGAAGCCCAGCAGCCTACCCGCCCTGACGTTGGCCATGTCCAGATCGTGCAGCGTGACCACGCGCTTGATCTCCTTCCTCTTCTGAACGGGACCCGAGGGAACCTCCACGCCCCTGATGCCCAGGATCTCCTCGTCCTCCTCCGTGAGAGCCTCCTTCGACCTACCCAGCTTGATCACGCGACCGCTCTCCATGTCGATCTGTATCACGTCACCCTCCCTCACGCCCAACTGCAGGAGCTGCACGGCGATCTCCTCGGGCACCTTGAACCTCTTCGCCTCATCCTTGGTCCTGATCTCGATCACGGCCCCCGCCGGGATCTCCATGTACGGGGCCAGGGGGTGCCTCTCCCTCTCGAACTCTATCGACACCACCTCTCCCTCGATCACCTGCCTCTCCTCCGTGAACTCGACGCCGATAGCCCTCCTCAGGGCCTGCTGCAGGAACTCGGTCTTGCTCAGGTTGGTACCGTAGATCTCGGAACCCGATATCGAGACGAACGGAACGTCCTCACCCAGCTCCCTCGCCATACCGAACGCGATGGCGGTCTTACCCGTACCCGGCGGACCCACCAGCAGGAGACCGTGACCCGCCCTCTTACCCTGCTTCACCATCTCCACGACTATACCGGCCGCCTCCCTCGCCTCCTCCTGACCGACCAGACCGTCGGCCACCTTCTTCGCCCTCAGGTTCTCGTCCAGGCCCAACCCCGTGATGTGAGAGTGAGCGCCGGGGACGGTCTCCTCGCGCTCCACCTCCTCCAGCTCCTGGATCTCCACCATCGTTCCGCACCCCTTGACGATACACGATCACTTATACATTTAGAATTCCCGACGGGGTTTCGATAACCTCGATGGCCAAGCGAACCCATGGAAAGCAACCTTATTCCGACCCATCCCACGGCGCAGGCGAGGGGTGTCGAGAACGATGGGTACGATCACCGTGATAATCTCCGAAGCCCCGTACGGCAAGGAGAGGGCCTACTCCGCGCTCAGATTCGCCCTGACGGCACTCGTCGAAGGCGAAGAGGTCAACATATTCCTCATCGAGGACGGCGTGTACGTGGGCAAGAAGGAGCAGGACCCCGCCGAGGTACCTAACTACGGTGAACTCCTCAAGCAGTGCATAGAACAGGGCGCCAACGTCAAGGCATGCGGCCCGTGCTCCCAGGCGAGAGGCATGACCGAGGACGACTTCATGGAAGGAATCGAACTCGCAACCATGCACGACCTCGTGGCTTGGGTCAAGGAGTCCGACAACGTCATCTTCTTCTGAGGTGCAACGCCCGCAACACCTCCACGGTTATCGCATCGGCCACCCTCTCCAACACCACCGGCGAGAGGGGCTCCGGGTCCCTGATGAACCTCCCCGTCGTCACCACCAAATGATCACCCGGCGCCCCGAACCTCCTCAACTCCTCAGCCGGCGGACCCTCGGCCTCCTCCAACCTCACCACGCTCACATCCTCATCACCGAACCCGAACACACCCCCCGTGGATATAGAAACGGCACCGACCCTCGAAGCCGCCCTCGCCAAAGCCGCCGTCACGGGCGTCGTCCTTCCCCCCGCGATCATGGACACCACCACGTCCGGCCTCCACCGTCGGACGACCCCCTCGGCGTCCCCCTCACCCACGTACTCCGGAACGCCCACCACCCTACGATCCGTACGCCTCGCACCCAGCCTGGCCGCGAACCTCGCCTTGTTCTCCCCAATCCTCGCGCCCAAGGACAGGTGAACAGTATCGTTACCGTCCACGCGCTGACCGTCGTAACACACGATGGTCCTGGGCCCACCCCTGTGCGTGTCCAAGAGCCTCACGAACACCCTTATCCCCAACCTACCCAAACCACACAGCAACACGGTACCCATCGGACGCTTCCTCTCCTCCATCTCCCTGACGTCATCCTCCACGGGCCCGCACCCCATGAGACCCATCCACGACGCATATTTCAAACCCGAACCACCGACCGACGCCGGGCCCCACCGCTTGAGGACGATTACAGCGACGTTGACAGTGGTCGCGATCGCGATCCCGACCCCATGCTTGGCCTCCGTGGGACCCTGGTTCGAGGCCCAACTGGGCCAACCGGTAGACCTGGAAACCGCCCACGTTACCGGGAACGTGGTCTGGGCACCGGTCGGGAAACTCGCCGCATGGGCCTGGGAGGACGGGAACTACATCGACGTCTGCACGACCGACGAAAGGGCGGTCTTCTCCGGGCCCGCCCACGTCGTCGAAGGCTCCCAACCCGCCCTGGCACCGCTGACGGAGACCGAGTTCCTCCTGGCCTACGTGAACACCGATGGACACATCGAGGCTCGGATGATGAACGTCGACCTGACCGAGGTAGGGAAAGCCGTCGACCTGGGCGAAGGCTCCCACCCGGCGGCGACGTACGTGCCCGGGTTGGGACCCGCCGTCGCCTACGCGTCCGGGCAGTTCGTGTACGTGTACCTGATGAAGTTCGACGCCGAGACGGCATCCATCACGCCCGCGTACCGCATCAGCATAGGACCGCTGACGTCGGAACCCACCGCCGTATCCCTATCGTGTCCCGGTGACGTGAACGGGGACGGGAAGCCCGACCTGTTCGTGGCCTTCCAGCTCGAGGATAAGGTCTACGTGATGGCCTACGGGGTGTCCGGGGACGGTCCCGTGTCCGAGGGTGGGATCAGCGTCCAGGGGGAGAACCCCTTCCTGGTGGGCAACGTGCTCCTGTACGACGACGGGACGGAGTCGAAGGCACTGGTCCTGACACCGTCCGGGTCCTCCCTACGGGCCTGGGACGCCGGTGTCGTGGGGCCCGGGGTGGATCCCCGGGCGGTGCTCGTCGACGATCTTTACCTCGCCGTCTACCTCCGCGGGGACGCCCTGGACTGCACCGTCGGGATAAGGTTCTCCCCGGGATCCTCGTCCTTCTATCCCGACTCAACGTACACCCAGGTCGGCTGTCTGGTACCGGCGACGGTCGAGTTCTACGCGGTCGGATCGGCCGGTGACACGTTCGAGGTGTTCGCGTCCTCGGGGTCCGGCGCTCTGGTGTTCCCGGTGGAGATATCGGCGGTGAACCCGGTGGAATCCCTCAGATCACAGACGTCGACGCTCGGCCCGTTGATACTGGGTGCCCTCGCCTTCACGGCCGGTGTCGAAGCCGCCGTGATAGGACCCGACGCCTACCGGGCCGTCCCCGTGATCATAGTTCCACCTCTTCCACCGTCGTGTAGACGGGGCCCTCGGGGCGGAGGTCGCTCTTCTTGAGCCTGATCCTATCCACCTCGACGGTGCCCAGGTCCACGTTCATGAGCTCCCTGACCGTCGAGATCAGCTCGGCCTTGTTCCTACCGCTCCTGACCCTCGCCACGGTCACGTGTGGAGTAAACGGTTTCGTTTCCCTTCTGAACCCACGCTTCACGAGCTCGTCCTCGAGCACGCTCGCCATAGCCTTCGTCTCCTCCGTCCCTTCCTCGACCCCTACCCACACGACCCTGACGTACCTCGGGTTCGGGAACACGCCCATACCCTTGAGCCTCATCTCGAAGGGCTGAACGACGTCCGCTGCCTTCTCCATGGCCTCCACTATCTCCGGTACGCGGGACTCCTCGACGTTCCCCAGGAATTTGAGCGTCAGGTGGAGGTTCTCGGGCTCCACGAGCTTGAGGTCCGCACCCGATGCTTTAAGTCGCTCCTGGATCGTCCGTATCTTACGGACGATGTCCTCGTCCTTCAGGTCTATCGCGATGAAGGCCCGGAACTTCGACAAGCCGACACCCCCAACAGGTCAGGGTTGGGGGGCCGGGGTATAGAACCCTACAGGAAACCCGTCCCGGACGCCAAGCTCGTGGAACTGGAGCCCCTCGGGTACCCCATAAGGGAACCCGGCATGTCCAACAGCCTTATCGTCGACTCCATCGAGGCATTTAACGAGTACGCCAGGGACCAGTGGCTGGGTGAGGTCGTAAAGGAGGGTAAGATCCTGTTCGACACGGGCGTCCTCCACAGCTTCGCCTTCAAGGTCGTCAGGGTCGTCCCCGCGGGCGTGGGTAGGATCACCTCCAAGACCAAGTTCGTGATAAGGGATAGATCGACCGGGCCCGAGCCCGAGGTACCCGACGTGACCTTCGACGACGTGGTGGGACAGGAGAAGGCCAAGGAGGCCTGCCGCGTCATAGTGGAGTACCTCAAAGAGCCCGAGAGGTTCGGGGAGTGGGCCCCCAGGACCGTCCTCTTCTACGGTCCCACCGGCACGGGCAAGACCCTCACCGCCAGCGCCGTCGCGGGCGAGGCCGGGGTCCCCCTCTTCAGGTTCAGCGCGGCCCACTCCCTGGGCAAGTACGTGGGCGAGGCGAGCGAGCGCATAGACGACATGTTCAGAAAGGCCGAGTCCCACGCCCCCTGCGTGCTGTTCATAGACGAGGTGGACGCGCTGGCCCTCGACAGGAGGTACCAGGAACTCCGGGGGGACGTCGTGGAGAGCGTCAACGCCCTCCTCACCAGGATAGACGAGCTCAAGGATAAGGCCGAGGGAGTCGTCCTCATAGCCGCCACCAACTACCCGGACGTCCTCGACCCCGCCGTCAGGGACAGGTTCGAGTACGAGGTCGAGTTCTCCATGCCGGACAGGAAGGAAAGGGAAGAACTCGTACGTTACTACGCCGACAAAATGCCGCTACCCCTCAAGGTCGATCCCGCCTACATAGCGGCCAGAACGGGCGGCATGACGCACAGGGACATCAAGGAGAGGGTCCTCAAGAGGGCCCTCATGGAGGCCCTGAAGGAAGGGGCCGACGCCGTCGAACGGAAACACGTTGACAAGGTGCTGAAGGACGCCGCGGGAGGCGACAGGAGACAGGTGTACCACGGGTGACCGGGCCGCGTGGGCCCGGCCTCACCCCCGTCGGGTCCCCTACCGGGGTTCCCCGACGGGGTCATCGGGGAGGGTAATCATCCACCTCCTCGATCTCCGCCCCCTCCACGTCGACACCGGAACCCTCGATCACCCTACCGATCCTCCTGAACCACACGCCGCGCCTATCGAACTCCTCCTCTAGATCCTCCGCTTTATCCTCCGGTACGGCCACCAACAGACCACCGGCGGTTTCGGCCGCCTCACCGCGCTCCAGACCGTAACCGAGCTTCTTCGATACCTCGACGGTCCCCGGGATCACCGGGATCCTCTCCACCACTATCCCCACGCCGCTGAGCTCGGCCATCTCACCCGCGTGTCCCTTCAACCCGAACCCCGTGACATCGGTCATCGCGTGCACACCGACCTCCACCGCCGCCCTAGCCGCTTCCATCAGCGGCTCCGTCATCACGGTCACCGCCGTCTCAACGATCCCGTCCACGTCCAGGTCCGGGAACATGTCCTCCCTGAACTCCTCCGGTATCCTCAACAGCGCCATCGCCGGCTGGGTTCCCAACGGCTTCGTCAGGTAGACCACGTCCCCGGGCTCCGCGCCCCCGGTCGTCACGTACGTCTCACCTCTGCCCGTGACGCTGCCCCCCAGTATGGGCCACGGGTTCATGATCGTGTGACCGCCCACTATCGGGGCCCCGACCTCCGCGCACTGGTCCGCGAAACCCCTGAGCATCTCCCTGGCCGTCTCCTTGGGCAACTCCTTCGGGAACCCCGATATCACCAGGACCGAGAGCACCTCCGTGGCACCCATCGCGAACACGTCGTTGATCGAGTTGTTCGCCGCTATCCTGCCCTGGACGTACGGGTCCGGATGTATCGGCGTGAAGAAATCCAGCGATTTTATCAGATAACCGTCCTCCGTCTTGATCACCGCCGCGTCGTCACCGACGCCCACCTCTACCCACGGTCCCTCCTCCGGCAGGTCAAGTCCTTCCAGTAATTCCTCCAGGTCCCCTTGCGGCAGCTTGCACGCTCACCCGTGCAGCTCCACCATCTCCACCAGGTTAGGGTGCTTCTCCCCCATGCTTCACCACCCGGAAGCGCGAGCCCGAAGGCGGAAGAAGTCGTTTCCTCCCAAAACACCCGATAGTCACTTGATATCGAAATGAAAAACCCTTGGCCCAGCGCTCCGAAACGGGTATTAACCTCGACGCCGACCCAGCGGACAACCCGTCGGACGAGGGGTACCCGGCGGCGTGAAGGAACCTACCGATTCAGCGGGTGAGTTAAGGGGCATGAAAGAGACATTTAAGCGAGGGAATCGGGATAAGCCGACCGGGGGTAGGTCGGTTGCATAGGGGTCAAGGGGACCTCGACACCCTACTCCTCCTGGCCCTGCTCCTGGCCACGGCGGCCGTGACGTCCTACATGGCCCTGAAAACCGCCTCCCTCACGGGCGTCAGCGTCTCGAAGCTGATAAGCAAAGCCGCATCCACCGGGGCACAGCAAGGCCTCAAGACCTGGGTCATCTCCTCCGGAGGAGGACTGTTCAAGTGATCCGACTCACCACTTGAGATCCTTCAAGTCCTCCAGGTACACGTGCGCGTTGGACGCGTAAACCGTCACGGTCGTGGGCTCCGCCCCGATCTCTCCCGCGACCTCCTCCTGTAACCTCCTCAACGCTATGACGTTCGCCACCAACGCCTTACCCACGTCCCACGACCTGTAGAACGCGTGCAGCTCCAACCCGTCGTCCCCATCCGACTGCAGATGGACCGCGACCAAACACGGAACCTCCTCGGCCTTCCCATCCCTTTTCGGATCCCACGTGACGGCGACCGCCCGTCGCGTCTCGGGCGCCTCCTTCAGACGCTCGACTAAACCCTCCAACTGATCCACACCGAAGTACTCCCTGATCCTATTCCCGTACGTGTACTCGAAACCGCCCCGATCCGGGTCCAACAACTGATCCTCGTACTCCCTCACCGCACCCTCGTCCAACGGGTACTCCTCCGGTAGATCGAACGCGTCCTCGTCCCTGGGTTCCAGGTGCGCTATCAACCCCCTCAGCTCCTTCACCGGACCCCTCTCACGCTCCACCCGCTCACCCTTGACCTTGACCTCCATCACCGCACGCTTCCACAACACGTCCAACCTCTTGGCCCTAACGACCACTGGCCTACCCTGCGTCGAAAGCATCGTGAACCTGGTGGGGCCCATCGCTACATCACTCACCACGCAGCTGCATCCTCTCCTCCTCCGGTATCTCCGACACGTCCAATCCCCTCATCGCCACCTCATCACCGAGGTTCTTCGATACCTCCGCCACCACCTCCGGATCGTCGAAGTAAGCCGTGGCCTCCACTATCGCCTCCGCCATCTCCGCGGGCCTCTCCGACTTGAATATGCCCGAACCCACGAACACACCGTCCGCGCCCAGCATCATCATCAACGCCGCGTCCGCGGGCGTGGCGATACCACCGGCCGCGAAGTTCACCACCGGAAGCCTACCCAACGAGGCCACCTCGGCCACGAGATCGAACGGAACACCGTACTCCTTCGCCTTGCCGTACAACTCCTCCTCGTCGAGACCCGTCAACTCCGCGATCTCCCTCCTCATGATCCGCATGTGCCTCACGGCCTCCGCCACGTTACCCGTACCCGCCTCACCCTTCGTCCTGATCATGGCGGCGCCCTCGGCTATCCTCCTCAACGCCTCACCCAGGTTCCTGGCCCCGCACACGAACGGCACCTCGAACTCCCACTTGTCGATGTGATGCTCCTCGTCCGCCGGGGTTAGAACCTCGGACTCGTCGATCATATCCACACCGATGGCCTCCAACACCCTGGCCTCCGCCACGTGCCCGATCCGGCACTTCGCCATCACCGGGATCGTCACGTGATCCATGATCTCCTCTATCTTCCCGGGATCACACATCCTGGCCACGCCACCGGCCGCCCTGATATCAGCGGGAACCTTCTCCAGCACCATCACGGCAACGGCGCCCGCGTCCTCCGCTATCTGAGCCTGCTCGACGTTCGTGACGTCCATCACGACTCCTCCTTTCAGCATACGGGCGAAACCGGTCTTCACCCTCCACGTACCCGTTTTCATGGAACGATTCCCCCAGGTATCGAGACGTAACCTCTTAAAGAGTGATGTCCGAGCCCGGAGGTCGACCTCGTTCGATTCACGTACCACATCACCCGACGCGACGGGCGGTGCGACACGAGATGGTTAGTATCCCCGGGTTGGAAACCCGCGAGGATATAATTAAGGTAGCCGTCATCGGACCCGAGGACGCGGGTAAGACCACCGTCGTCAGACAACTCTCCGACACGTTCACCACGGTCTCCCCTAAGGGAAAAACCGTCGGGATCGACTTCGGCAAATGCAAGTACTACGAGAACGTTAGGCTTTTCGGCGTTCCCGGCCACCTAATGTTCAAGTTCGTGATGAAACTCGGAGCCAGAGGAGCCGATGGTATCATATTCGTTATAGACTCCGCGGATCCCAAAATAGATCACGCTGTAGAAATATACAACATAGTTAAGAACGTAGTAAAAAACCCCGATAACATAGTGGTGTTCGCCAATAAACAAGACCTACCTAACGCTAGACCTCCTGAGGAAATAAAACAACTAGTGGAATCACATGTGGGTATAAACGCTCCTACTTTCGGCACCGTCGCTATCGAGGGGGAAGGGTTAAAAGAAGGGTTAGATCATTTATTATTTGAGGTCATAGGTTGTGATGTTCAAACCGAGTAACAGAAACACGGGGAAGTGTGAAAATTGCCCGAAATATCCACCAGGGTTAAGGCAACATTGTGTCAACTGCTTGTCACATACGGTATACCAACGTGCGTGGACGTGGATACAATAAGGAGACTAAATGAGATAACTCTAGGCAAAGTACCTCTGGTACTAGATGAGTCAGTAGACATCGAAGTTCCGTTTGAAGATAACGTTCTAGTAACCGATGTTCTCAGCTTGTTAGAGTTCGAATACGATTTAATATCAGCACTATTAGATACAACCATAGTAATCCCCATGGACCTCATCCAGTACCCCACGGTGATGCCGTGGGAGATCCTGGGAACCATAGGTGTGTATTACGACAAGAAGGAAGTGAAATATGTGGAAAAGACATCGTTTCCTGTTCTGATACTTTTGGACGACCACATTTTGTATGTTAGAGGAAAGAATAGGGACGTCATACCGTACCACGACTTGATATACCTCCTAGACTTCGGCCTTTGGGCCAACGCCAAATACGTGTTAGACCCTGGAAGATATGCTTACGTGTACAAGGAAGATATCATAAATACGATAGATGATTTGATTCAAAAACATAATTATCTTAATCTAAAAGGGCTGTCCGACCTTTTCAACAGACCGTATCATCACATAAGGATAGACATAGAAATACTGGAAAGAGTCAAACACTCATCGGTTCGAGATAGAATAGAAGACTGGTTTTATCCTTACGACAATACGAAAGTAACAACAAGAAAAGGAGTGGGAAGTGACATAATAGACGTTATTGCTGAGGAATCTTCTATAAGTAAAGAATACATTTACAAGGTATATGATGCGATAAAAACCGAATCTAAATCCGTCTCCCAGATCTCGAAGGAGACGGGGGTCCCGGAGGGGGCCGTGGCGGCGAGCCTATCCTTGTTCACGAGGTTCAACATCTTGTTGTTCACGTTCAAGTACAAGGCCCCGATACTCTGAGGAACGATCCGATCGATTTAACGAACACCACCGGCCCGGCCCCTCCGGGGCCAGGGCTTGACCGGTAAGGTGTACTTCGTGGGAGCGGGGCCCGGCGACCCGGAACTCATCACCGTCAAGGGACTACGGGTCCTCGAAAGGGCCGACGTGGTCGTGTATCCCGGCTCCCTCACGCCCAAGGACACGGTCGAAGAGTGGGCACCACACGCCCAACTCATCGACAGTTACGGGATGAAACTCGAGGAGATAACCGAGACCCTCGTCGAGAACGCGAAGCGGGGCAAAACCGTCGTCAGACTGGTCTCCGGCGACCCCTTCATATACAGCTCCCTCGACGAGCAGAAGACCGTGCTCGAGGAGGAGAACGTCCCCTACGAGGTGATACCCGGGGTCAGCTCGATCAACGCCGCCGCGGCCGCCCTCGGTGAGGAGCTAACCAAACCCGGGATCAGCCAGACCGTGATCCTGACCAGACCGGCCGGCCGCTCCGGCAAACCCGAGGGGGAATCCATCCGCGAGCTCGCCCGACACGGGTGCACCATGGTCATCTTCCTCGGCGTCTCGCGGATAAGATCCATCGTCCGCTCCCTTCTGGACGGTGGCTACGACCCATCCACCCCGGTGGCCGTCGTCTACAAGGTCTCGACACCGGAGGAGAAGATAGTCAGAGGGACCCTCGCCGACATAGCCGACAAGGTCGAACGCGAGGGCATCAAGCGTACGGCCCTGATCATAGTGGGCGACGTACTGGGACGCCCGGGCGAGCGATCCTACCTGTACTCGGAGGAGTACGCCTCCAAGGTCAGGGGAGACAAGGAATGACGGTCACCCTCGGTTTCGGCAAGCGGAAACTAGAAACAGTAACTGTTTACGAATTCAGGAGTCTTCCCCTCCTGGACGAAGTCCTGGAGTTCTTCGAAACCCTAGGCGTGAGGACCGAGGTGAAGAGGTCCTTCGGGTTCGACACCGAGGCCGACGCGTGCGTGTACGTATCCTCCCCCGGCATAGCCTCGAGGGCGCTCTCACTCCGGGAGAAAGGGAAGGATCCCATCGTCGTGTGTGTTACACCCGTGCGGGAGGTCATCTGCCTCTCCGGAAACCACTGGGGTGGCGACGAACTCTGCACGGCGTTGGCCGGATGGATAGGCGGGGAATACGTCGGGAGGACCGCCGCCGAGGCCGAGGGAAGACCCTCCGTGGAAGACGTCCTCGACGCCTTGGGGTTGGACCCATCCCTGTTCAAGGATGAGATAGTGGCACTCAGCAGGGCCCTGAGGGAGGGGATAGCGGTTCGTGGCGCCCCACCCGGGGCGGTCCGCTACCTGCGCGATCTGGGCGTGAAGGTGGTTCCCGAGGACGAGGCACCCGCGGTCATCGACGTCGAGAGGGGTGAGGTGATTGTCGGGGAAGCTCTTCGTGGTGGGGACGGGCCCGGGAAGACCCGATATGATGACTGAGAGGGCCAGAGAGGTCCTATCCACCGTGGACTACGTGGTGGGGTACAGAACCTACGTGGAACTCGTGAAAGACGTGATCTCGGGCGAGATACTGGCGTACGGTATGAGGGAGGAGATCGACAGGGCGATGGACGCCGTCAAGCTCGCGATGAAAGGCAAGAACGTGGCCGTCGTCAGCGGCGGGGACCCCGGCGTCTACGGGATGGCGGGGCTCGTCCTCGGACTGCTCGCCGAGGAGGATGCCGACGTCGAAATCGAGGTGATCCCCGGTGTCACGGCCGCGTGCGCCGCGGGGGCCCTCCTAGGTGCACCGCTCATGTTGGACTTCGCCGTCGTGAGCCTCAGCGACCACCTGGTACCGCTGGACGAGATCATGCGGAAGATCGAGGTCGCGCTCGAGGCGGATTACGTCCTGGTGGTGTACAACCCTAGCAGCTCCGAGAGGAGATCCAACCTGAAGGCCTTCCTCCGGGTGCTGGAGAGGAAGGTAGAGCCCGAGAGGCCCGTCGGTGTGGTTTGGAACGCGTACAGGGACGGTCAGCGCCTCGAGATAACGGACGTGAGAGGGCTGAAAGAACTTGCCGACGACATAGACATGCGGAGTACGATCATCGTGGGCTGCTCGAGGACGAGGGTGGTGGAAGCGGCGGGGAGGAAGTGGATGGTCACGGAGCGCGGTTACCGGCGTACGGGGCGGAACTCCAGGGAGTAGTAGATCACGCCGTCCTCGCCCTCCTCGCTGACCCTCCTGAATGTCGCCTCCACCGGCATCCCTATCTCGACCTCGGAGGGCTCGCAGTCCACTATCATGCCCGTGACCAGCGGTCCCTCCTCGAGCTTCACTATCCCCACCACGTACGGGGCCTTGTCCTCGAAGCCCTCCGGGGGGACCCTGACCACCGAGTACGAGTACACCTCGCCCCTGCCCGAGAACTCGTACTCCTCCATCTCACCGCTCCTCCTGCAGTTGGGGCACACGACCCTGGGCGGGAAGAACTTCTCACCGCAGTTCTTGCACACCGTACCCACGAGGCGGTACCTGTTCTCGATACTCCTCCAGAAGCGGGGAACGCTCACCGGAGATCCCCCCTCAATCGGCCCTCTCGAACACGTGCACCACCACGGTGCCTCCGGACCCACCCACGTTGTGCGTCAGACCGATCTCGGCGCCATCGACCTGTCTCTTACCCGCCTCACCGCGCAACTGCTCGACTATCTCCACGACCTGAGCCACGCCCGAGGCGCCCACCGGGTGACCCTTCGCCTTCAGGCCACCGCTCGGGTTCACGGCCACCTCGCCGTCTATCTCGAACATCCCCTCCCTGTACGCCTCACCGGCCTCACCCTTCTCCACGAAACCCAGGTCCTCCACCGCCATTATCTCCGCTATGGAGAAGCAGTCGTGCACCTCCGCCACGTCCACGTCCTCCGGCCCGATGCCAGCCGCCTTGTACGCCTTCCTGGACGCCTCCACGGTCGCGGGCAGACCCGTCAAGGTCTCCCTGTCGTGGAGGGCTATCGCGTCCGAAGCCTGGGCCGAAGCCTTCACCACCACCGGGGTATCCGTGAGCTCCTTGGCCATGTCCAGGGGACACACGACCACGGCCGCGGCCCCGTCGGACACGGGCGAACAGTCCAGGAGCCTCAACGGGTCCGCTATCGGTGGGCTCTCTATCACCTGCTCCACCGTTATCTCGAACCTGAACTGCGCCTTCGGGTTCTTCGTAGCGTTCCTGTGGTTCTTGACCGGGGGCAGCGCCAGCTCCTCCCTGTCCGTCCCGTACTCGTGCATGTGCCTCCTAGCCATCATAGCGTACAGCGCCGGGAAAGTAACCCCGTGGAACGCCTCCCACTCCTGATCGGAAGCCGTCGCCAGGATCGACGTGGCCTCCTCCGTGGTCACGTCCGTCATCTTCTCCACGCCACCCGCTATCACAACGTCGAACAGGCCCGATGCCACCGCCAGAACCGCGTGTCTGAAGGCCAAACCCCCGGAGGCACAGGCCGCCTCCACCCTCGTGCACGGGACCGGCGTCATACCGGACCGATCGGCGATCAAGGAGGCCACGTGCTCCTGATCGATGAACCTACCCGCGCTCATGTTACCCACGTAGATGGCCTCGATCTCGTCGCCCGAGAGACCCGCGTCCTCCAACGCCTCCAGACCGGCCTCGATGAAGAGCTCGTCGAAGGACATGTCCCAAAGCTCGCCGAACCTCGTCATCCCGACGCCCACGACGGCTACGTCCCTCTTGAGACGACCCGGCAACCCGATACACCCCGACGATCAGAACTTGAGCTTCTTCTTCATCTTCGCGTACTCTCCGTACGTCACGTACACCTTGTCCTCGATGTACTCCTCCAACCTCGGGGCCGCGTCCCTGACCTCCTCGATCCTGTCCGTCACCACGAAGCTGAACGCGTCGCTACCGGCACCGGAACCGTAGGAAACGAGCAGGATCCTGTCCCCCGGCTCGGCCACGTCCAACACCGCGTGGAAACCCAGCAACGACGATCCCGAGTACGTGTTGCCCACCTTATCCACGACTATCGACGGCTCCACCTGATCCGGCTCGAACCCCAACATCTTGGCCACCTTCCTCGGGAACTTACCGTTCGGCTGGTGGAACACCGCGTAGTCGAAATCCTCGGGCGAAAGGTCCAACTCCTCCATGAGACCCCTCGCCGCGTTCACTATGTGCTTGAAGTAAGCCGGCGCCCCCGTGAACCTACCACCGTGCCTCGGGTACGGCTGACCCTCACGCCTCCAGAAATCCGGCGTGTCGGTCGTGTACGAGTAGGTACCCTCCAACTCCGCCACCAGGTTCTCCCTACCCACGATGTAAGCCGCACCACCGGCCGCCGCCGTGTACTCCAGCGGGTCACCCGGGGCCCCCTGGGCCGTATCCGCACCTATCGCCAACCCGTAGTCGATCATCCCGGACGCCACCAAACCCGAACACGTCTGTATCGCCGCCGTCCCCGCCTTACACGCGAACTCGTAGTCCGCCGCCGTCATCTCCGGCGTCGCACCGATGGCCTCCGCCACGATCGTCGCCGTCGGCTTCACCGCGTAAGGGGGCGACTCCGAACCCACGTACACGGCCCCTATCTCCGAGGGATCGATCCCGGCCCTCGCCAAGGCGTTCCTCGCCGCCTCCACGGCTATCGTCGCCGAATCCTCCGTCTCCGAGGGAACGCTCTTCTCCTCTATCATGAGACCCGACTTGATCGCCTCCGGATCGTCTCCCCACACCGCCGCGATCTCCTCGACCTTGATCCTGTACCTGGGGACGTAACCACCGTACCCCACGATACCCACCTTCTCGGACGGTATCACCTACCACCACCTCCCGGTTCGGTGAGATCACGAAGCCTATCCAAAACATCCGAAATGTCTTGCGTGGTCGTGGCCAGGTTGACCCCCTCCTCCTCCGCGATCCTAACCCCTATCTCGTCCACCTCGTCCGGCTCGATACCGTGCAGGATCACGCACGGCGGGATGATACCCGCCGCCTTGATAGCGACCATGGGAGAACGACCCCTGTCGATCTTGGTGAACACGAGAACCCTACTCGGACACTCCCCGTAAACCCTCACCAGCGAGCCCGCCGGCACCTCCAGTATCGTCCTCACGCTGTCTATGACCGTGTAACCGAAAACCGTCGGATCCCCGTGCTCCACCACGGGCTCCGCGTCCAGCACATCGTACAACTCGCTCGCCTTCCTAGGGTGCGGGAACTCCCCTATCCCCAGTATCGTCGACATCAACTCCCTGTCGACCAGTATACTCTCGAGGGAGGAAACCACGTTCCCACCCCTCTCCTCGTCCAACTCTATCAACGCCTCCACGAACTTCCGTACCGTATCGACCCGCGGGTTCCTCGTCTTACCCCTCTCGAACTCGCTGATGACCGACGGGGAAACCCCCATCTTCCGAGCCACCTCGGTCTGGGACAACCCGAAGAACTTCCGCCACTTCCGCATAACCTCGCCCGGCTCCCTCGATGATGCTATATCCCCAACGATGCGCTTCAGCACCAGGCGCTTCGGCAACACTACCACCCTCCGCTGAAAACGGCGCGGGTGAACGGGGGTTTGTTGGACGGAGGGATCGTCACCGTCCTGCTATTGACGCTGTCGATCAAGGAGATACTATCCAAGCGGAGGAGGAACGGCCGGAAAAGGAAGGTATCCGTCGTGATACCAGCGTACAACGAGGAGCCCACGGTGGCCAAAGTCGTCCGAGCCGCCAAGGAATGCGACCTAGTCGACGAGGTCATAGTGGTAGACGACGGTAGCGAAGACAACACGTACGAAGAAGCGAAGAAAGCGGGCGCCAAAGTCATCCGACACGAGGAGAACCGAGGCAAAGGCGAAGCCATGAAAACCGGCCTCAAACACGCGGAAGGAGACATCGTAGCGTTCGTTGACGCCGACATTAAGAACATAAAGCCAGAGATGATCGAGAAGATGATAAAACCCGTCCTCAAAGGAGAAGCAGACCTAGTTAAAACCAAATTCAAAAGAAAAGCAGGTAGGGTCACACTCCTCACAGCAAAGCCGCTGCTAAAATTCTTCTTCCCCGAAGTAGCACATTTGGAACAACCCCTAAGTGGTCAAATATGCTCGACAAAGAACCTACTAAAGAAAGTAAAGTTCGAACCTGATTATGGTGTTGATATAGGTATAATACTCGACGCTATAGTCAGAGGAGCTAAAATTATAGAGGTCGATATAGGCGAAATAAAGCATGACATGCAACCTCTAGAAAGATTACATAAAATGGCCCTCCAAGTAGTAAGAACCATACTTAACAGGGCTCACAAATATGGAAGGATAGCCCTCCGATGGAACGTTGGTAAAAAGATAAACATAATGAACATAGGGCTTTTGATAATAGCTCTCTCCATAGTCGCACTATTTTACACGAAACTACCCGTTAAATTGATAATAGCTATGGCCGCTTTCGGCTTTGGAGTGTTCATAGCTTCCGTCGTAGGCCTTGTGATAGATATGATCAAAATAGGTAAAAAAGAAATCCATACCCTTAAGACGTTCGTCCACATGCACGCTTCGACATTGTTGACCTTAATCCTTATAACTGTCCTGATAGGTTCTATGTTCTCGTCCATACAAATAACCAAAGCAGGCGTTGAGATAAATCCATTACCTAGGAAGGTACTATGGAGTGAAAATAAGGTCAAAACAGAGGAACCATATCATGTTAAATATGGTAAAGATCTGGAAATGGGAGATAACATTTTAAATCTACTAAACCTTCAGCCAGGTGACGTATTAGTTTACCAAAAGGAGGAATATACAGTTCACAAATGTGGTGATCCTAACCAATTAATAATTCCTAAAAAGCTGGCTAAAGAGATAGGAATGAAACAAGGAAACGCCACCGATAGCGAGATATTACTTGCGTTTAGGAATTTTACCGTGATTAGAACCGTTGATAATAATTTCATAAAGTTGAAAATAACCGCCGTGCTGTCAGCGTCCAAGGAACCGGCTAAGTTAGTTACTATAAAAATCAATAACAAGAACGTTTACCAATTCCTCGTATCTTCCCGAGGAAGTAGCTTGGAGTTTTACATTTACGGTTACGGTATAGTAAATATAGAGCACAACTTTACTACTTACATAAACGGCAGGTACTTGACGATCCAAGTGAAGGATGTAAACGCTAGTACAACATGGATAGCTCCCCC
>Ga0256835_1000147_pt1 | contig 56940 bp, 46 predicted proteins | sample PIR30metaG_FD_185972 | JGI IMG/M metagenome (GOLD analysis project Ga0256835, IMG submission 185972) | Hydrothermal vent microbial communities from East Pacific Rise, Pacific Ocean - PIR-30 | ecosystem: Environmental > Aquatic > Marine > Hydrothermal vents | place: Pacific Ocean: East Pacific...
CCTTCCATAGCCCCATGAAAAGTGATTGACCGCCAGGATCGCGCAAAGGCCTGCCGTCAGCAGGGAGTCGCCCGCCAGCAGTGATACGGGCAAAACCGCGAGCAGGCAGACAGACAGGCCGATTCTTGCATACGAGCGGCATTTAATGTTTCCTGAAATGCTGTTCCAGCCTGGAAGAAGAAAGCCCCCGATCAGGCTCCTGACCGGTATCTCAAGCCTTGTCGCACAGGATGGGCAGCAGGTGTCATTCCAGCCAAGGGGTTGAAAACAATCCGGGCAAAGACGCTTGAACGGTATATGCGCCCGGCAGCCTTCGGGGCCGGAACAGACAGCCGGCGGCGTGGGTTGCGTTGCAATCTGTCTGCCGGCCCGGGAAAGCCATTGCCGTTTGGCGGGAATAACGATGGCGTAGCCCCGGGCAAGACGGAGGATTGCCTTGCGGTTTTCGTCCAGTCTATGCAGGGCTGCGCAAAAAGCATTCCGATCGATCGCCAGCCAGGCGCTTGCAGGCAGATACTCGCACCTGTGTGCCACCATGGCTTTGGTCGTGGTTATCACCACCGCCTCACAAGTTTCAGCGGGCTCCGGGCAGGGCAGAGAAAACAAGCGGCTTGTCGAGCTTGCAAGCGCGCAGGGCAGGATCGAAACCACCTTTTCCCCTTCGGAAACCAGCGCCGGAAGACTGCCGGCATGCTGACGCAACAGTCTCAGAAGGATCATGTTTTCAGGAGTATGGTAACCATCTTTGTCTGAAAGAATAAAGATTGAAGGAAGGTCCAGGTGGGCGGTCATCATACCATGCAGATCCGGAAAGGCTGCAAAGATGGATGCCCACGATGGCCGGCCCTTTTTCCTGCTTCCGGGGAGAGTTTTTCTTATGGCGTTGGATTTCGGTCTGTCCACACCAGCAAGGGGTATGCAATTCACATGCCGCTTGCCGGGGATGGCGTGGTATGGAAAGACGGAGGTCCAAACCGGGCGTAAAGAACAAATACCCAGTTAAAACAATATGTCCCGCATGACGAATCCGGCAGTGTATTGTCGGCCGGCAATGTTCCCGCAGGCAGGCGGCCGTTGAGGTGACATTTATTGTAAGCCGGCCTGACAAAGCTTGTCAGTATTGTCCGCAATCCGGCCGGCGTCCTGTTTTATTCGTCACCGCACCGCGAAACCGGCCGAAGCCCGCTTAAGGTGGCAGTCTGCCGAAACCCGGGGGGCGCAGGCCCCGGGCGGCCGTTTTCCCGGAGTTTTTCCGGCAATTTTCATCACTTGGCAATCGGCGGCGCTTCATTTCCGGTTCCGTCCTCGATCACCACCGATTTCAGCTGCCGGTAACTTATCTTCTTTCCGCTGAGGATAAGCACCACGTTCCTGTTGGTAAAACGACCCCTGCTCTTTAAGAATGCCGCCACGGGCAGGGCCGCGGCTCCCTCGAGGACAATTTGGTGTTTTGCGATCATCAGGCGCAGGGCGGACCTGATTTCTTCTTCCGATACCAGGATGAAGTCGTCCACCAGACGCCGGCAGATATCGAAAGTAATACTGCCGTCTTCGATACCGCCGGCGGTGCCGTCTGCAAGGGTCGGTTTCGATTCCATCGGCAGTATTCTCCCGGCCCTGACCGAGGCCTGCATGACAGGAGAATTCTGCGGCTGGCAGCCGATGATTTCTACATTTTCATCCACGGACTTGAGATAACCGGCGATGCCTGAAATCAGTCCTCCTCCGCCCACCGGCACCAGGACCGCGTCGATCGTCCCCACCTGTTCCAGGAGCTCCACGGCGATGGTTCCCTGGCCTGCGATTATCTGCGGGTCGTTGTAAGGGGAGACAAATACGCGGCCGCTTGCCACTGCCTCCCGGCGGGCGAAGGTCTCAGTCTGAACGCAATCGCGGCCGTGGAATTTCAGTTCGACGCCATCCAGTCGCAGGGTTTCGATTTTGGCCGCCGAAGCGTTTTCCGGCAGGTAAATGGTGCCCTTTGTCCCGGATGTCGCCACCATGTGTGCAAATGCGGCGGCGTGATTTCCCGAAGAGGCCGTGACAAGACCTCTTTTGATCCGGGTGTCGCTGAGACTGAGGAATTTGCTGACGACTCCTCTGAACTTGAAAGATCCCGTAATCTGGCAGATTTCAAGCTTGAGAAATACCCGGCAGTTTGCCAGGCCGCTCAGAAAGGGAGAAAAATCGGCCGGAGTGCGGCGGATGTGGTCCCTGATCTTCTTTTCGGCGGCCCATACTTCTTTCTTGATATCGGAAGACATGTTTACCGAATCCTTTGGAAGGTTACCCGGTTTCTGTCTGAAGCTCCACTATCAGTTCATGGATCCGGTCCAGGGCCGCGGTAAGGTAATCATGGGGCAGTCCGAAACTGATTCTGAAAAAATGATCCATGCTGAAATGGTCACCCGGAACTATCAGAACGCTTTTTCCCCTTCTCAGCCTGTCCCACAGTTCGGTCGAGTTGATATTCAGATGGTAGCGCACGAAGGCGATGGCGGCCGCTCCGGGCGGAGTCAGGCTGAAGGTGTTTCCGTGGCCCCGCATCCATTGTTCCAGGATCGGAAACCCGCGGCGGATGTAGCGGCGGGTGCGCTCCAGGATGCGGGGCCTTACTTCAGGGGAAAGGGCCAGAGCCGCCAGCTTGTTGGACAGCATGGTGGCCGCTATGGTCGTATACTCGTGCCGGGCCCAGATATCGTCGATGGTATCCACCGGGCCGGCCACCCATCCGATGCGCAGTCCCGGCATGCCGTAGGCCTTGCTCATGCTGCCCACGGCCAGGACCCTGTCATGGCGGCCGAAAAAGGAAGGGCTCTCCCTGTCGGTTGTCCGCTCGGCCCCGCGGTAAACCTCGTCGGCCAGGATCCAGGCCCCGGCCCGCTCTGCCACGGCCACGATCCGGTCCATCTCGCTTTCGCTCAGCACGTAGCCTGTGGGATTATTGGGATTACAGACCGCGATCAGCCTGGTATCGGACGAGACGACATCTTCAAGCTGGTCCAGGTCTGGAGACCAGCCCCTTTCTTCCTGCAGGCGGAAGGTCTTGATGCGCAAGCCGTGGTTTTTGGCGATACCCCAGATCTGCATGTAATTGGGCAGCATGATCACGATCTCGTCCCCCGGTGAAAGCAGGGTGCGGGTGCTTATGTAGTTGGCCTCCACGGCGCCGACGGTCACCAGGACATTGTCCGGCCCGGCGCCGTCGTAGAGCCGGGCAATGTTGCGGCGCAATTCGGGGATTCCGTTGACATGGGGGTAGTTGAGATCGCAATCCAGGAGGCGGTCAATGCCCTCAGGATGGTATTCCAGCAGCTCGCGCAGCAGAACGGGATGAACTCCGCTTTCGGAAAGATTGTACTCTACGTCCTGTTCGAACCTGGACATCATTCTTTCCATTTCAAAGGGCTGAAAACCCGGCATCATGTTTCCTCCGTGGGCTGCGTCGCTTTTGGAAAGAGGTTTTAGCGGACGTTTCGATTTTCATCTTCTCCGCACCGAGAGCCGGCCTGGCTGTCTTCCTGCCGGATCCTGGACCGGTAGTTGTATATGCTGGCACGGGACACGTTCAGGATGCCGGCAAGCAGTTGGGCTGCGCCCCGTATCCGGAACAGGCCCCGCTGCTCGATCAGGGTTATCAGCTGCTGTTTGTCTTTCCGGGTCATGGATTCCACGTCCGCAATACCGTTTCGGCGCAGAAAGGAGGCCACCGAAAGCTTCATCAGCTCATCCGGGTCTCTGGCCAGGGTGTCATGGACCACGAAATCAGGGGTCCGCATGGCCGGGGCGGCGAACTTTTCCACCAGGGCCCGCGCCTCCAGCAGGCCGGAAAAGTCGACATTGACACATACCGCTCCCACGGGTGTGCCGTCTTGGTCGCGGATCCAGATGGTGGAAGACTGCAGGCGGCGGGAATTGATTTCGATACGGTAGTTGAGCTGATCCGGTGTGTCCCTGTTCAGCTTTTCGGATATGAAATCGAGGTCGGGCACCGGGGCTCCCGGCCGGCGGCCCGACACGTTGCCGGCGATGGCCACCACCGAGTGCTCGATGTCGCTGAAGTCGTGGATCACCACTTCGCAACAGGGACCCACCACGGCCACGATTCCTTCTGCGAGCCGTTTCAGCATTTCCAGCAATCCGAGGCGTTCCAGGTGTCCCAAACCATTACCTCCGGTGGGTGCCAGTTGGCTTTATTTAGACAATATGTCTAAATCACGGAGAGCCTTTGATTGTCAAGACGATTAAATATTTTGCCTGAATAATATGCACCTTAAGCATTTATGGAACATACCCGGAGGGCTGAGCGACATATATTTTTGACAGGATGCCAAATGTTGCGGATGTCCATAAGCCCTGTGAACATAGTGTGCAATTCACATCCGGATGACAAACGGATTTCGGTTCACCCGAAATCAAAAGGGTTTTTCTTTGCCGGAAACCGGCGGTGTCCGTCCGGACCAGGCGGGCCGGATCACGAATCTGGTCATGCCGTTCTGGTCCCTGACTCTTATGGTGTTGTAGCTGCCCTTTTCCAGGGCCAGCAAAAGGCAGGGACAGGTCAATGCCAGGGTTACATAGGTATTGGGGCCGGGTTTCTGCCATATCAGGTCCAACATGGCTACACCGTCTTGAACGTAAAAAGTTGAGGTGGCCGGCAGGATCGAGTAGCCGCCGGTCGGCTGCCGACCCATGCAGATCAGCACGAAGCCGGGGTTGCCGGCGGTTTTTGAAGCCGGCAGGCTGATGGGTCGGCCTGTCGCGGACCGGGCCTGCTGAATGGTTGACAGCCAAACGGCAGAGGGTTTTTCCGGGCAGAGCCTGCAGCAGGATGATCTGTAGACCATCTGCAGGCTGAGAATTTCGGCAGGTTTCCTGCCGGGTGCCCTGCATCCTGACGCCGTCGCCAGGCAGATTGCCGCAATGGCTGTCGCCAGCAGGGCCGTGCGCTGAAAAGGTTGTGAAATAAAACTCATATATGGCATTTTTTACCGGTCTCCGGTAAACCACAACCCTCTCAAAAGGGGCTGCATTGGCCTTTGTCGACAGGCGGGGAAGTGAAAATGCAACAAGTGCCCGCGAGCCTGAACCTGTTGGCGCCTTGAAAGCATACGTTCAGATCTGATCTGTCAACGGCGCGGGTGTCTTTCCTTTGTTGCCGAAAAAGCCAGCCGGTTGAATGGCCGGCGGTTGAATCCGACGCTGAAATTGATGTTGCTGGTCGTGGCGTCCGGTTCAATGGGCTCAGGGCTGAAAATCGAACCATATCCTCCCACGGCTTCACCCATTTCGTTGATTGTACCGTCGTTGTCCAGGTCCGTTCCGGCCATAAGAATGTAGGATCCGGCAGCAAGGGAAGAAAAATTGAAGTTATAGACGCCGTTTTCCGGATCCAGTTCGGCCTCGGCAACGGTCTCCGTATCCGAGGAGTTGCGCACCAGAAGGTATAAATGGCCGGTATTGGCGGCAGGATCGGGCAGCACATCCACTGCCGCCTGAATCGTCAGGGGGTCGTTGGCTGCTGCGGTACGGAAGCCGATGGTGGCCGTGTGGATTCCTCCCGAAAGTCCGCTGCGGTCAACGCTTACCAGATAAGACCCGCAGCCGTCTGCGTCAATGTTATCAGGGATTACCTCCAGCCAGGATTTATCGGACAGAACATTGTCAACAGCAGCATCGCCGCTTCCGATGGATCTCACAAACAGGGTGGCCAGGCTCTGTCCGGCTTCCATGATCAGGACCGGCGGACTGGCCAGCAACACGGTGGGCGGATCGGAGCCGGCCGCTTCCACGGCCCGGGCCGCGTCCAGAATGCCGTAGCCGTAAATATCATCCCGGCCCGGGCTGCCGGCATCGCAGGTAAGGGTGCCGCCGGCGAGGTAGGCATCGAATTGATCGGGTGTGAGTGATGGACGGACCGCTTTCATCAGGGCGGCCACGCCGGAAACATGGGCGGCTGCCATGGATGTGCCCTCGTAAAAACCGTAAGTAGCTGTTATTGCGTTGCTGGTTTTTACCGCCAGGGTGCTTGGAATGGCGTCGGCGTATCCGTCGCGGTTGAGGTCTGTTGTCAGGTCGCCACCGGGCGCTGCCAGGTCTATGGACGGCCCGAAATTGGAGTAGCGCCCCTGTCGGCCCATGACATCCACCCCGGCTACCGATACCACGCCGTTTGCAGCGGCCGGGAAACTCGGGGCGTCAGAACCGTCGTTGCCGGAAGCTGAAATGATGATTACCCCGGCAGCCCTTGCCTGGTCAAGTGCGTCCTGGAGTGCCCGGGAGGCAGATGGCCCCCCCAGGCTGAGGTTGATGATGTCTGCCGGCCGGGCGGGAAGAGTCGATCCGGAACCGTCGCTTATGGGATTCAATCCTGCGGCAAAGAGGATGGCCCGGACCAGGTCGGCATCGGTGGCACCGTTTTTCCCCAGCACTCTTACCGGCATGATCTTGGTGTCGCCGCCGGCTCCACTTATTCCTATGCCGTTGTCGAAAGAGGCTCCAATTATGCCGGCAACGTGGGTGCCGTGAAAAGGTGGACTTGCCTGACCGGTATCTTCGGGGTCGTCATCCGGGCCGTCGCCATCTCCTGCGTTGGCAACGGAACTTATGAAATCGTAACCGGCGACGATTTTGTCCGCCAGGTCGGGATGGCTGGAAACTATTCCTGAATCTATGACGGCGACCACCACGTCCGGATTGCCGGTGCTCTGGTCCCAGGCCCGGTCGAGGTTGATCAGGTCGAGGTTCCACTGCAGGGCGAAATAGGGGTCGTTGGGTTCCAGCAGAGCTCTGCGGATATAGTTGGGCTCGGCCCAGGCTATTTCAGGATTCAGCCTTAACCGGCGGACGAGCTCCATGGTTGCGGCCTTTGATACCGCCTGGCGACTGAAATCCATAATCCTGAGTCTGTTTTCCGCTGCCAGGGATCTCAGGGCCGTATCCATTTGCCGGGCTCCTTCGAACTGGAGCAGAAACCTGCCGGGGCTGTATTCCGTGGTTTTAGCGGCCAGGGTGCCGAGAAGACTGCGGCCCTTTGCCATGGCAGGCGAAGATTTAAGCCGTACCAGCACCTGGCCGGGAACAAAGTCAGGCTTTTCACTGTGCCGGTTGCCGGTTGCGGTAAGCCCGCTTTTACCGATTATCAGATGGTAGATGGCCGCTCCGGCCGCGGCATGCACCTGGAGATAATACCTGCCCGCCCGCCCGACTTTGAGGCAGGCGGTTGTAGTTATGTTCAAGGCGGAATCGACAGGTGCAGAAGTGTCGTCAAAGGCGAAAAGTTTAAGATCGATCATGGCCCCGTTTGCAGAACTGCCGCCCGGCAGCGCCAGGCGGATTGTTTCAGCACCCTCCAGATCGGCTACGAAGAAGTCATCGAGATCGCCCGAATTTTTGGACCTTCCGTCCGGACCGCTCCCGGCCACGTTGACATATCCACCCAGGTAAACAGGGTTTGAAAGCGGTTGAGCCTGTTGGAAGCCGTCATTGGGGAGGTAATCTGCTTCCGGATCGTTGATGTCACCGTCTGTCGCATTGCCGGCTGCTGCCATGAGACGGCCCGCGATACAGAGGCCTGACGGCGTGTCGCCGTCGGATCCTCCGCATCCCAGCAGGAAAACGGCGGCGACAAGGGGCAGCCACCACCGCCAAAGGTGGTTATTTGAGTTGGCCCTTATTCCGGGGCATTGATGCGCGTGAGTGTCAGGGCCACCTTGTAATAAGCCCTTTGGCCCGCGCGAGGGACGCGGTTTTCTGAAAACAGTGAAAGCTTTTTGCAAGCCGGCAGCCATGACTCAAAAAAACACTTTCCGGGGGCAAGTTGCAAGCGAATTGAATAAGTTTGCTTTAAAATACATGATGATAAGGAAAAAATAAACTTTTTGCCGGTTTTGCATCCGGTTGTAAGGCGTACCGGCCGCCGAAGGCTCATTATAAAGATATGTAAATTATTACATATAAACTGTTACTTTTATTACATAGAGTGCTTCTTCAAATCAGGAACCAAGTATTATCTGTAAATATCAAGCAGGGCAAACTGTAGTTGATCAGAAATGATATCAAGAAGATAACTGCCTGTGCAGTTTGTGCGGCATGGTTGCATGCCGGTTGTCATAAAGGAATAATTTTTGCTTACACAATAATTCAAATACCTGCACGATCATCCCAAAACTCGAATTGCGATCCATACCCTGCGTGACGAGAAGCCGGGCCGGATAACATGGGACCACAGATGCCCTGTTCCCAGATAGTTAGCCCATAGGCAGAAGCCTAGGGGCCGTGAAAGTGGTGCATATAGCCTGATTTATACCAAACTGAGGGAGGAAACCATGCACAAAAAAGGATGGGCTCTGATTTCATGTATTCTGGTCGGAGCGGCCGTGATTTTTACCCTGTCCTGCGGGGGAGGGGGCGGAAGCAGCAGCGGCGGCACAACCGGTTCCACCCAGGCTCCTGCCACCATGGACGATGATGCGGCCGCCAGGACCATCGGGATGGCCATGGTGGCCGGCAGCATGAGCGACAGCACCGAGTCGGTTACCGGTGCTTTCGATGCCGCTGCCGCAGGTTGCGGAGGCTTCGGGGGAATCAACATCGTAAGACCTGTCCTGGCTGTGATCATGCATCCCCGGGGCGGATATCAGTCCCTGGGGGGCGATAATGAAACGGTCTCCTGTTCTACTTCAGGCAGCATGACCGTCAATATTGCCTGGGACGGAGAAGATGACTATGACGATTGCGACGAGATCAGCAATGTCGGCGGCAGCATTACTTTCAATGACTGCGTAAGCTACCATAACGAAATCAAGGGAACGATTACATTCACATCCAGTGGAACCGGTTGTCGTCCTGTAACGATCAGTGTAACTTATACCGATTTTGATATTACCAATTCTAAAGAAGACATTCATATCTGGACCGATTCGTTCACCATCGACATGAAGGATTTTGTCTACAGCGGCGACGAGCTGGTCGGCGCCACCATGGTCCTGAACGGAACCATAAATGCTGTTTTGGATGGCAAAGATTATTCGGTAAGTTGCTCCAACTATATAATCACCATGACAATTTCCGGAGACACGGTAAGTATGACCATCAGCGGCATGATCAATGGTCCCTGTCTTGACGGATGGGTCTCTGTGGAGACACTCGATCCTATTTTGGTGAAAGAAGGTGAAGCTTGTCCTGTCGGAGGAAAGATCAAACTGAGCGGCAAGGGAGAAGTTATAGTTACCTTCAACGGCGACGGTTCGGTCGATGTCGGTTCCACCCACTATGACAGCTGCGAGGATTTGAACCAGGGGTGCCGGTAATATACGGAACAAGATCTGAATAGTAGTTCATAAGCGGCCCCGGAGAAAAAGCAGTCTCCGGGGCCGCTGTTTTAAAGAAGATAAATTAAGGTTTTACTGGCGCCCGAGTCTGGCAATCCGTTCCACCTCCAGGCAGACGGCTTTCATGTCCTGCCGGACCCGGCCGGTGAGCAGGTAGGGTCTTGCGCAGTCCAGCATGTGGCTGAAGCGGGCATACGTTTTGGGGAAAAACACGGTTTCAAACAGTCCGGTCTCGTCCTCGAAGGACAAAAACTGCATGGGATCGCCGCCTTTGGTGCGTACCAGCTTGCCGGTCACCAGCCAGCCGGCCAGATTGACCCTCCGTCCGGTGTAGTCTGCCAGGCGGCAGGCGGCGATCGGTCTGAAACGTTCAAGGCGCTTTCTGAAAAAGGAGATGGGGTGCCGGTCGCACAGAAAACCGAGCACGGCGAACTGGCGGCGATACAGGTTCAGGGGATCGTCCGGTGGCAGCCGGGGCACCCGCACCGGCTGCCGGGCGGCGGTGCCGAAAAGACGGAGCTGGCCGGAGGAGTTTTTCCGTTTTTGCAACCAGCGGGCCAGGCGCCAGAAAATTACGGCCCTGTCCTGGCCGGGGGCGAGGCTGTCCAGGGCTCCGGCGTCGGCCAGGGCCCGGGCCTCGCTTTCGGAAGGATTCGTTCTTTCCAGGAAGTCTTCCAGGTGGCTGAAGGGACGCTCTTGGCGGGCCGCCAGGATGCGGCCGCAGGTTTCGGCAGCCAGTCCCCTGACTGTTGCCAGACCGGCTTGCAGGGTCATGCCGCGGCCGGTCCAGGCCGCGACGCTGCTGTTGACGTCCGGGGCGGCAACGGCCAGTCCCATCCGCCGGGCCTCTGAGACGTAGGCGGCGGTGGTGTAAAAACCGCCGCCGTTTGTGATCACGGCGGCCATGAATTCGGCCGGGTGATGAACCTTCAGGAAAGCGGCCTGGAATGACACCCGGGCGTAAGATGCGCTGTGAGCTTTGCAGAAGCTGTAGCCTGAAAAACTGAGCATCATTTCCCATACCCGGCCGATGACATCTTCGGCCACCTGCCCGGCCCGGGCTCCTGCCCAGAAGCGTTGTCTGAAATCCGCCAGGTGCCGCCGGCGGTCTTTTCGGGCCATGATCTTGCGCAAGGCGTCGGCCTCGGCGTCGGTAAAACCTGCCAGTGCCCGGGCTACCCGGGCCACGTCTTCCTGGTAGACCATGACTCCGAAGGTTTCGGCCAGCACCTTTTCCAACAGGGGGTGAACCGGCTGCCATGGCTCGCCGTGGAGCCGCCGCAGATACCGGCGGACGAATTCGTTGGCCGCCGGCCGGATGATGCTGGACAGGGCCACCAGGTGTTCGAAGTCGCCCCGGCCGGCCTTTTGCAGCAGCAGGCGCATGGCCGGGCTTTCGATGTAGAAACAGCCCATGGTCCTGCCGGTGGCAATTGCGCCGGCGGTGGCCTGATCTTCCTCCGGCCGCCAGCGGTTTTCGGCGAACTTTTTGCCGTTGGCCTTCAGGTTGGCAACCGTGTCCCGGATTACCGCCAGGCTGCGGTTGCCCAGCAGGTCGATTTTGACCAGGCCGGCCTCTTCGGCGTCATCCTTGTCCCACTGGATCATGGGGACACCCTTGGCCGCGGTTTGTACCGGGACATAGTCGCTCACCGCCCGGGGTGTGAGCACCACCCCGCCGGGGTGGACCGCCAGGTGGCGGGGAGTACCGATCAGGCGCCAGGCCAGGTTGAGAATCCGATCCCAGGTGCGGCCAAGAGCCGGGCCGCGCCATTGTCCTTCTTCTCTCAGGGCCTCCGGCAACCGGCTTTCGGCAAAGTATGAGCGCCGGAAGCGGGGCAGGCGGCCGGTGACTTTGCCTATCTCGGCATCTGGCAGTCCGAAGGCCCTGGCGGTTTCACGGATGGCCATCCGGGGCTGGAAGACGATCCGGCTGGATACCATGGCGGCCCGATTGCCGTATTGTCCGAGGACAGCAGCGATCACCCGGTCGCGTTCATCCCAGGCAAAATCGACGTCGATGTCCGGCGGGTCCTTGCGGCCCGGGTTGAGAAAGCGGCCGAAGTAGAGATTGTGGCGCAGGGGACAAACGTTGGTTATTCCCAGGCAGTAGGCCACCAGGGAAGCGGCGGCCGATCCCCGGCCGCAGGTCCGCGGGCTGTGGGCGACGATGTCCCGGACCACCAGGAAGCAGCTTGAAAATTTCATTCCGGCGATGATTTCAAGCTCGTGTTGCAGGCGTTGGACCACCGCCGGCGGCAGCCGGTTGCCGTAGCGCCGCCTGGCGCCGGCAAAGGCCGCCTGCCTCAGGACCCGGTGGGCCGTCCGGGAATCACGATCATTCCAGGGCGGCATGACCAGGCCGAAATCAGGTCCCCGGAAGGATATCTGTTCAGCGATCATGTCACTTGCGGCCAGGGCCTGCGGCAGGCCGGCAAAGCGTCTTTCCCAGTCGTCCGGTGCGGCCAGCCAGGCCCGGGAGGAGGCCACCTGCCGGGTTTCCGGCCTTTGCAGGCACCCGCGGCAGTCGATGGCCCGCAGCAGGCGGTGGAGAAGGTGATCTTCTGCTTCCGGGAAAAAGGTTTCGGCCGCGGCCACCAGGGGGACTTCCAGGGCGGCGGCCATGCGGCGCAGGGAATGACCGGCGGTCAGGGGACGTTCTGTCATGGCCGCCACTTTCAGTCCGGCGGTGTGCAACCTTGCCAGCAGATCCGGATCGGTTGTCAGCAGATAGAGTCGCTTGCCTCCGGCCGCAAGTTCGTCCGGCAGGCAAAAACCGGCCTGCCGGTGGCGGCGGGTGAGCAGGCGGCAAAGGTTGGTGTAACCATTTTCGTCCATCGCCAGGCAGACCACCCGGTGGCCGGCAGTCCGGGGGTCTGTAAGGGTGGCGCCGATGATCGGCCTCAGGTCGTGACACCGGCAGGCTTCCAGGAACTGCCACAGTCCGGACAAAGAGTCGGTGTCGGCCATGGCCAGGCCGGTATAGCCAAGGTGCCGGGCCCGGCGGCAGATCTTCATCCAGGATGCCGTACCCCACATGAGGCTGTGGTGGGAGTGGACCGCCAGGGGAATCATGAGGCCTTGGCCGGGGTGCGGCCGAAACAGACCGCCCGGCTGCCGAACCTGGACCGGATACGGTCCAGGGCGGCCACCAGGTTGCGGCGGCGCAGCACCTGCCTGCGCTCGGCGGCAAACAGGGGCAGGGTCACTGACAGGGGCCGCAGTTTCCAGCAGACAAGGTGCAGGCTGCGGACACGGACCCTGCGGGTCCAGGCAAGTTCCAGGACCTGGCAGGCAAGCTCGAACAGGTCGAAATCGTTGGCCGATTCCGGCCGGCATCTCTTGCGCCGGATGCAGCGGACACCGTCGCTGTGGGCGACCACCAGCGTAAGGCCTCCGGCTGCCAGCTTACCGGATCTGAGTCTGTGGCCCGCTTCCTGGACCATTTCCAGCAGGGCGGCCTTGATTTTGCCGGGGCAGTTGGTGTCACCGGCAAATACATGACCGGCTGAAACCTTCTCCGTATGCCTGCCGGCCGGGAGCACCGGTTCGGCGTCAAGGCCTTTGGCCGCGGCAGCGATAAGATCGGCCCGGGAGCCCACGGCAACCCGGAGCTGATCTGCCGTCAGTCCGGCCACCTGCCCGGCCCGGGTAAGGTTGAGGCGTGCCAGGCGTTCCAGGTCGCCGGCTTTCAGGCCGGGCAGCAGATGAAGGGGCAGGGGAGCCAGGAAGGCTTCTTCATCCCCGGCGGCCACGATATACTCACCGGCGGGCTTTACCAGCCGGGAAGCGACCTTGGCTACCAGCTTGTTGGTGGCCAGGGTCCAGATGGGATCCAGACCCAGCTCGTTGCGGGCCCGGCGCCGCAGCTTCCAGGCCGCGTCCACCGGCGGCCCCAGCAGCCGGCTGGTGCCGGTAAGATCCACGAACAGGTGGCCGTCGGCCGGTCCCGGTTCCACCAGGGGTGAAAAGTCCAGAGCCCGGCGCAGCAGGTCGTCCATGGCCCGCTGGTATAGTTCGGGACGTGGCGGCCGCAGGCAGGCTTCCGGGCAGAGGCGCAGGGCCCGTGCCAGGGGCATCCGTTTCCTGACTCCGGCCCGGTAAGCCTCGTCGCTCATGTCGTAGACCGGGGCCCGGGCTGCTGCCGGCGGGGCGACTATAACCGGCCGGCCCGCCAGACGGCGGTCGACGACCCGCTCCACGGCCACTGCGAAGTCGGCCACGTTCAGATGGACTATGGCCCGTTCCATTTTCTAGCCCGCCTCCAGTAACTCGGCCAGCATGGCGGCGTTGCGCGGGGCCTGACCCCGTACGTGGTTGTTGAAAAAGACCACTCCCCGGCGGGATCCGGCTGCCATGCGGGTGAGCGGACCCCGGACCCAGTCCCGGAGCTGCTGGTCGCTGTACAGGTAGTCGAACTGCTGCTGGATGTTGCCCGACTTCCAGCCGGTCAGGTTGCGGCCGTGGAAGCGGACGTAGAAGAGGTCGGGGTTGGTGACCACGTCCAGGGTGGGAAACAGGTATTCCAGGGGCGGGGTATCAACGGTCACCAGGGTGATGTGCCGTTTTTCCAGCTCACGGAAAACCCGGTCGACAGCCCAGCAGCGGTGCCGGAACTCGACTGCCAGGGGCAGTGCCTCCAGGGCGTCCAGCAGACTGGCCAGGTAGCGGCGGTTGGCGGCCGTCCGGCCGAAAGAAGGCGGCAGCTGAATAAGTACCGCCAGCAGCCGTTTGGCCTGCAGCAGGGGGGAGATTCCGTGGCGGTAAAGCTCGGCCTGCCGGCGCCAGCTGCCCGGGTCGATCTCGTGGGTCAGGCTGCGGGTGAGCTTGGCGGTGAAGGTAAAGCCGGCAGGAGCCCTTTCCGCCAGGCGTTCCATGGCCGGCTCCTTGGGCATCTGGTACCAGGTGTAGTTGAGCTCGGTTACCGGGAAACGCCGGGCGTAGGCTGCCAGCATCTTCCGGGCCGGGGTGCCCGGCGGGTAGAACCCGGCTGTTATCCACTCGGGATAGGAGTAACCGCTGGTGCCCACCCGGATGCGGCAGACGGTATGGGTTCGGGTATTGTTTTGCATGGCCGGATCAAAGACGGTCCATCTCCTGCGGTCCCCGTTGAATGCCGATCACCTTGCCCTGGACCAGTACCTGGTCGAAACCATAACGCATGACCGGAAAATCAGGGTTTTCCGGGCGCAGTTCCACGTGGTCGGGATGGAGGAAAAAGCGTTTGACCGTGGCCTGGTCGCCGTCTATCAGGGCCACCACGATTTCGCCGTTTGCGGCGTACTGGCGCGGCCGGCAGATGGCCAGGTCGCCGTCCAGGATGCCGGCGTTGCGCATGGAGTCTCCCGCGATCCGCAGGGCGAACAGGACCGGGTCCCTGAAGACCGACCCGTCCACCACGACGCTTCCGTCCCACTGCTGCTGGGCATACATGGGCAGGCCGGCGGTCACCCGGCCGATGACAGGAACCCTCCGCCAGCGGGGATCCGGGGCATCCGGCTGCTGCACTAGGTGGATGGCGCGGCTGTAACGTCCCTGACGGACAATGCGGCCCTTTTCCTGGAGGGCGGCCAGGCCCTGGGCCACGGCGGTGTGGCTGACGCCCAGATCGGCGGCCGCCTGGCGCAGGGTCGGGGGCCTGCCGTTTTCCTCCATCTGCCGCCGCAGGTAATCCAGCAGTCTCTGCTGTTTGGGGGTTAGTTCTGGATGCATTATGCGTTTCTCCGGCTGAATCCTGAATTCCTCGGGGGCCATCATATGTAAAAATAAATGTAAAGTCAATGTAAATATACAGACTTTACATTTGGTTGTTTTTCTGAAATTTTCCGGTGTTTCCCCGGCCGGCCTGCAGGATATGAAATCAAATCAGGCACGGGAGCATCCGGCCAAGCAAGTTGTTTACATGCGGATCATGCGGCGTTATTATGACCATCGTGGCCGGAAAGAGAATTTCACATAAAGACAGGGGCAGAGGGAAACAGGATTTCGATATCGACGGTTTCGTGCAGCTTCTGGCAGACAACTATTCCCGCTGGAAAGCGCCCATAGTTACCTTTATAGCCAACCGGGGAGCCGGGCCGTTCGAGATCCTGGTCTCGACCCTTCTTTCTTTACGCACCAAGGACGAGGTCACCTCTCAGGCCGCGGCCAGACTTTTTGAAAAGGCCCGCACCCCGGAACAGATCCTGTCGCTTACCACCGGTGAGCTGGAAGACCTGATCTACCCGGTGGGATTCTATCCCACCAAGGCCCGGCGGCTTCACCGGATAAGCCGCATCCTCATCGATGATCACGGGGGACAGGTGCCCGACACCCTGGAGGGGCTGCTGGAACTGCCCGGCGTGGGGCGCAAGACCGCCAACCTGGTTTTGGTGGAAGGCTTCGGAAAGCCTGCCATCTGCGTGGATACCCACGTGCACCGGATCAGCAACAGGACAGGTTATGTGGAGACCAAGACTCCGGAACAGACCGAGTTCGCCCTGCTGCAAAAGCTTCCCCGCCGCCACTGGGTGCGCTACAACGAGCTGCTGGTGGCTTTCGGCCAGGTGGTCTGCCGGCCGGTTTCGCCCTTTTGCAGCCGCTGTCCGGCGGCTTCCATGTGTCCCCGCAAAGGTGTGGAACGCAGCCGCTGAAAAGATGATGATGAACGGTTGACCGAAATTTGAAATACTCTGCCCGGTAAGGAGAAGATTTGACGATGGCCTCCAAGACTCTCAAACTGTATTCCTGGAACGTCAACGGACTGCGGGCGGCCATGAAAAAAGGCTTTCCGGATGTGTTGCGGCAGCTCGACGCCGACGTGCTGGCCGTTCAGGAGACCAAACTCCAGGCCGGACAGCTTACATCGGAGATGACGGAGGTGGACGGTTACAGGGCATACTTTTCCCACTGCACCGTGAAAAAAGGGTACAGCGGGGTGGGGGCCTACACCCGCCTGGAGCCTTCGGCCGTCTACCATGGTATGGGCCGCGAGCGTTTCGACCGCGAAGGGCGTATCCTGAGGCTGGATTTTGATGATTTCATCCTTTTCAACGTCTATTTCCCCAACGGGCAGATGAGCGATGAAAGGCTGCAGTACAAGCTGGACTTCTACGAGGCCTTTTTCGATCATGCCGGGCAGTTGCGCCGGCAGGGCCGCAGCCTGGTGATCTGCGGCGATTTCAACACGGCCCACAACGAAATCGATCTCAAGAACCCCGGCCCCAATTCAAAACGCTCCGGTTTCCTGCGCATCGAGCGTGACTGGCTGGACAGGATCGTCGCCGACGGTTACGTCGATACCTTCCGCGCCCTTTATCCGGACACGGTCAGATATTCCTGGTGGACCTACCGTTTCAATGCCCGCAGGAACAACGCCGGTTGGCGGATCGACTATTTCTTCGTCACTCCTGATATCATGGAAAAAGGATGGGTGAAGGATGCGGTGATCGAAACCGGCATCATGGGCTCGGACCATTGTCCGGTGGGCCTGATCCTGGAGATTTAAGCGGCAGGAGACCGTTTTTTCTGGATAAACCTTCCCAGGGCCAGCTCCAGGAAAAAGCAGACCGCGCCAACCATGATGATGGATGCTCCGGCGGTTATGTTCAGCCGGTAGGCCAGCATCAGGCCGGTGACGGTGAAAAAGATGTTGAGCAGCACGGCTCCGGCCATCATCTGCGCCATGGAGCGGGCGTGTCTTTCCATGACAAATGGGGCGATGGTCAGCAGGGCGATTACCAGCAGCAGGCCAACCATCCTGATTATCAGGACCAGGGCCACGGCCAGCATTCCGATTATCAGAAAATACAGGGGCGTTACCGGAACGCCCCGGACCCTGGCAAATTCCTCGTCGTAGGACATCAGCACAAGACCGTTGTAATATCTTGCCACCACCAGGGTTACCGCCAGCGCCACGGCCGCCAGCAGCCTAAGCTCCCATGCGGCCACCGCCAGGATGGAACCGAAAAGGTAGCTCATCAGGTCCGCGCTGTAGCCCGGTGTCAGGTCCAGGAGGATGACGCCTATGGCCATGCCCAGGGCCCACATGACGCCGATGATGGTATCTGCCCGGTGCCTGGCCTTCAGGGATACGGCAGCCATGGCCATGGCCGCGGCCAGGGAAAACACCAGGGTCCCTCCCAGGTAAGACCAGCCCATGAAGAAAGCCAGGCCGATGCCGCCGTAAGCGGCATGGGCTATGGCCCCGGCAAGGAAGACGATCCGGTTGATCACCACCAGGGTGCCCAGTATGCCGCATATCAGGCTGGCCAGCAGGCCGGCCATCAGGGCGTTGCGCATGAATTCCAGATGCAGGGCTTCAATCATCTCCGTTCTCCAGGCCATGGGGACAGGTTGCGGCCTGCATCGTCACCAGGTCCACCGGGCAGCGGGCGCCTTTGATGCACGAGGGGCAAAGATCGGTCAGCAGGTTGCCCCCCATGGCGGCGGCATCGTGGTAATGGAGGTGCCGGTTGACGCAGGCCACCGATTTGACGTGGGTGGCCATCAACATCAGGTCGTGGGAGACTATGATGATGGTCATGGAAGCGTTCAGGTCCTGTAGAAGGTGGAAAAAATCGGCCTGGCCTTCCATGTCGATACTGGCTGTCGGCTCGTCGAGCAGAAGCAGCTCCGGCTGCGATACCAGGGCCCGGGCGATGAAGACCCGCTGGCGCTGGCCGCCCGAAAGGTCGTCCATGCGGTAGTCGGCATAGGCTTCCATATCCATGCGGGCCAGGGCTTCCAGGGCCGCTTCTTTTGCCTTCGGATCCCGTAGGGACCAGCCGGCCCCGGGGGCCAGGCGGCCCATCAGGACCACGTCCAGGGCGCTGACCGGAAAGTTGCGGTTGAGGTGGATGTCCTGGGGCACGTATCCGATCTTGTGGGAAACTTCCGCCGGTGGCCTGCCCAGGACGGTTATGCTGCCGCGGGTGGGGCGCAGCAGGCCCAGCATGAGTTTGATCAGGGTGGTCTTGCCGCCGCCGTTGGGACCGATCACCCCCACGAATTCACCCCGGGCCACCTCCAGGTTTACGTCTTTCAGGATCCAGGTGTCGTTATAGGCGAAATACAGATTTTTTATGGATACGGCCGGGGTATCGGAGCTGTTTTCCATCTTATTGCATCGCCTCCAGAAAACGCTGGGCCTGCTGTCTCAGGTTGCGTTCCCAGTCATAGGCCAGGGGATCGGCTTCGACGATCTTGGCCCCGATCGCCCTGGCAACGATGGAGGCCGTCCGGACGTTGAACTGGGGCTGGACGAAAACCGCCCTGATCTTTTTTTCCCTGGCCCACCGGATCATATCCCGCAGCTGGGCCGGCTTGGGCTCCTTGCCTTCAAGTTCCAGGGGGACCTGGATCAGGCCGTAAGCCCTGGCGAAGTAGCCCCAGGAAGGGTGAAAGACCATGAAGGCCGCGCCCCTGACCGGTTCCAGGAGCTGCCGCAGATCACTGTCGAGCTTCCTCAGTTTCTGCCTGAACACCCGGTAGCGTTGCCGGAAGATGGCCGCGTTCTGCGGATCTGCGTCTGCCAGGGCCGCGGTCATGTGGCCGGCCTGGATTTCGACCAGCCGCGGATCAAGCCAGATATGGGGGTCCGGAATCTCCGGCCGGCGCCCCCGGGATTTTTCCGGGTTCCGGCGGACCTGGCGGGGATGAAAATGGCGCGGCAAACTGACCTTTGGGATACCCCGGTCGGTGTGTACCACTTTCAGGTTGCGGGCGGCAGCCGTAAATTTGTCCAGCCAGGCTTTTTCAAAGCCGACCCCGATGGCGAAATAGAGCCTGCAGCGGGCCAGGGCGGCCATCTGGGAAGGCCGGGGTTCATAGGAGGCCGGGCTGGCCCCGGCAGGAATCATCACCTGGACCGATACCAGGTCGCCGGCGATCTGTTCGACGAAGTATTTCTGGGGCGCGATGCTGACCGCCACCGCCAAAGGCCCGCCGGCTGCCGCCGGGACGGCGCCCAGCGACAGAAAGAAAGCGAGCAGGGCTTTGATCCGGAATTTTGTAAGATTGAACACGGCTTTACTCTCCCGCGGTTATGACCTGGTAACGCCGGCGCTCAAAAGCGAGTTTCGTTACTGCCGCATGAGCATGGGACCCAGGGGGCGGCCGCCGAACATGTGCATGTGCAGGTGGAACACTTCCTGGTTGGCGTCCCGGTTGCAGTTTACCAGCAGGCGATAGCCGCTTTCGGCCACCCCTTCTTTTTCAGCCAGGATTCTGGCCACGGTGAACATGTGGCCGATGGTCTGTTCGTCCTCTTCGGTAACATCGTTGACAGTCGGTATCTCCTTGTTGGGAACGATCAGAATATGGACGGGCGCCTGGGGGTTGATATCCCTGAAAGCGGTCACCTGGTCATCCTGGTAGACGATGTCAGCCTTGATCTCGCCGTTGATGATCTTGGTAAAGATGGTCGCCATCTCCTGCTTCCTCCTTGTTTCGGTTTCGGGTTCATTGTTTCGTGGTTGCTTACTCTGGCAGGAATTGCACTGTTTTGCCAGGCGTTTTTTGTCCTCGGAGGCCATGGTCAGGGTCTCACGGTTCCACTTGTGCAGATTGCACAGGGTGCAGGAAGGGTCGGGGCAGGGATCGGTGTGGACCAGGACCGTGGTCTGCTGACCGAACTTCTCTTTCAATATGGTCTCCACGGCCAGGGCCTCGGCATGGGCCTGGCTGAGGGTAAGGTCGCGCGGAAGCACCAGGTGCAGGTCGATATTGACGTTGTCGCCGGCCCGCCATGCCCGCAACTGGTGAATGTCGATCCAGTTTTCCCGGCGGTGTTCGCGCAACACGGCCGAAATCGATGCCAGCAGCTCGGGATTGGAAGCATCCATCAGCCCGCAGTAGGCCTGGGATATCAGGCGGATGCCGGCCGCCAGGATGTAGACTCCCAGAAGACAGGCCACCGCTCCGTCGATCCACAGCTTTCCGGTCAGCCTGACGACGGCCAGGCTGACAATGACGCCGGCCGAGGTGTACACGTCGGTAAGGATATGACGCCCGTCGGCTTCCAAGGCCGGACTGGCCGTCCGGCGGCCGACCCGGATCAGCAGCAGGCCGAGGGCCAGGTTGGCCGCCGCTGCCGCAACGAGCAGCAGCATGCCGGTGTCCAGGTGAGGCAGGGGACGGGGCCTTAGCAGGCTGGCCAGGCCGGCGCGGAAGATTCCGGCGGCGGCCAGGATGATGAGAGCCCCTTCGAACCCGGCTGAAAAGTATTCTATCTTTCCATGGCCGTAAGGATGGGAGCTGTCCGGCGGCTTGGCCGACAGCCAGACGCTGAGCATCACGAAGGCGGCGGCCACCACGTTGATGATGGATTCCAGGGCGTCGGAAAGCACCGCCGATGATCCGGTAAGCCGGTAGGTCAGAAACTTCAGCCCCAGTATGCCCGCTGCGGCAGTCAGGGACAGGGCGCCGGTCCTGATGCGCAGTCTTATCCGGGCATTTTCAGCGGACAGGGGCATATGGCCTCCGGCATGGTCAAGCAGACACTTTATTTGCGCGCGGCGCGGTTCGTATCATCGATTTCAGCAATTAAAACCGTCCCTTTCGTGGATGGTTCCTTACTGTTGCGAGTGCTTTTCATCCAGCAGCAGGCCGATATGTTTCATTATGATCCCGGTGGCCCTTTCAAAGACGTCTTTGTAACGCCGGCGGGCTGCCGCTGAAAAGGGCTGAAAAGGATCTTTGATAACGCAGTCCCTGAGACGGCCCCGGAAATCCAGAACCGGGCCGATCCTGTAAGTCACCCGGCCTCCGCGGGCAAAGGGCAGGTTGCCCGTGTAGAGGTTGTTGCTGTTGTTGCAGCCCACGGGCACCACCGGCGTCCTGGTGGCTATCGCCAGCTGGGCCAGGCCGGTATGGCCGCGGCCCAGGGTTTTGGAGCGGGTGCCTTCGGGGAAGATGATCAGGTTCAGCTTTTTCTCACCCAGGGCGCTGATGCTCAGGGCCGTAACTTTGGCCATTACGGCTTCGTAACCCCGGCGGATTTTTTCCGCCAGGTTTTCGGTCACCGTCGCCGCTGTATGCCCGCTCTTGTTGGCAGCGGCTCGCACTGCTTCTGTTTTGCCGTCGATAAATTCTTTCAGGCTCCGGTATTCCTCCTGCTCAGGAGCGCGGCCAAGGTAAGTTGTGAAAAAATCATCCACATAGCTGCGCAGGGAAGGCACCGGGATGGTGTTGCACCAGCGCAGCACCCGGGCCAGGGCGGCGTTGCGGAAATAGGCGGTCTTGACCCAGGTGGCGGTGAAGCGGAAGGTTTTCATCTTCCACAGCTTGTACTGGAATGGCCAGTAGTTGAACCTGTCGGTATGGTTCATGGCGAAGATAACCCCCCTGTTGCGGGGGATGTTCTCCGTGCCCTCGAAATTGATGTCCACGCCGGCCAGCCTGTAGTTGGGAGCCAGCAGGAAATGACCGATGAACTTTTGAAAGGGAGGCGAAGTGGCAAGCTTGATTTTGTCCAGGCAGCCGGCGCTCCAGGTTGACGAACCTCTATCCATCGTTTCTTGTTCTCCTTTGATATGCTTTCACCAAGGCGGCGCCGTTGGCGGTAACCGGCCGCCTGCCGAAATTTGCCTCTCCCGGTTCGGGATCGTCAAATCAGTACCTTTTCTTTGAATATCCGGTTTCCGGTTGCGGCGCAAAGAATTTTACGCGCCCTGGCGAAGACGGGCCGTCAGGACACCGTCGATATCCAGAACGACCGCTTCCGGGCGGCCAGCGATTCATTCAGGGCGGTTTTCATCGGTCTTTTCCCGTACGCCGCTGAGGTTTTCCAGCACCTTGTAAAGGGCCTGGGTGCCCTTTTGCTCCAGGCCGCAGGCCACGGCGGCGGTATAGAACTGGTGGACCAGGGCCAAGCCGGGCAGGCAGAGGTTCATCCGGCCCGCCTCGTTCAGGGCAATGCCCATGTCCTTGACAAAATGCTTGACGTAGAAGCCCGGCTCGAAGTCTTGGTCCACGATCCTGCGGCCCAGGTTGTTGATCGACCAGCAGGAGGCCGCGCCCCGGCCGATCACGTCTATGAGGGCATTCAGATCAAGGCCGGCTTTATACCCGTACAGCAGGGATTCCGCAACTCCGATCATCGTGCCGGCGATCAGGATCTGGTTGCTCATTTTGGTATGCTGGCCCGCGCCCGGTCCGCCCATGAGACGGATATTTTTCCCCATCAGCCGGAAAAGGGGCAGGACCCTTTCAAAGACGGCCGCATCTCCGCCCGCCATTATGGAAAGAGAGGCCTGCCGGGCGCCGGTGTCACCGCCTGATACCGGGGCATCCAGGCTGGCGGCCCCGGCAGCTGAAGCCCGCCGGTGGATCCTGACGGCCAGGTCGGGGCTCGATGTGGTCATGTCCACCACCACGGTACCGGGCGCCCCGGCGTTTATCACGCCGTCCGGGCCGAGAACCACCTGTTCCACGTCCTGCGGAAAGCCCACCATGACGAAAACGATCCGGCTCCTGCGGGCCACGGCGGCAGGTCCGTCACACCAGGTGGCGCCTTCTGCGATCAAACGCTCCGCCTTTTCGCGGCTGCGGTTGAAAACATGGACCTTGTAGCCCGCCTTCAACAGATGGCCGCACATGGCCGCCCCCATGACCCCGGTTCCAATCCAGCCCACGGTTTCAAAAGCCATTTCGATCATCCCTTTCGTGTTTGCAATTGCTTGTAAACCTGACAACAGGTATAGTAGAGTGTCGTTGCCGAGGGCGGCGGCGCTCATTGGCCCACGCCCCGCGCGGCGGTAACGAACGAAACAGGAGGCCGAGAGGTCTCCGGAATTCGGATTTTTACCGTATGCCGGGCATACGGTTTTCTAAAGAACAATTAAACACTTATCCGGGCATCAGGCAAGCCTGAATGGCCGGCGTGGAAAACGGCCATGGAAGTTGAAAACGCCCTGATAATCGACACGGCCGACCTGGACGGGCGGGACCTTAAGGTCGAGTGCGTCTGGGACGCAGGCAGATTCCCGCTGCTGGGAGCCCTGATTGCTGCCGATCAGGTGGCCTTCGGCGCACCTGTCGAGCTGAGCCTGGTCCTGAAGGCCGACCGGGAGCTGGTAAGGGCCGCCGGACGCGTGGTGACCACCGTTGAGCTCGACTGCGGCCGCTGCCTGGAAAGATTCGGCCTGCTGATAGATCAGACCCTGGATCTGGTCTATCAGCAGGCGGCTTCCATAACAGATTCGCAACAGGAGGAAATCGAGCTTACCGCCGAGCAGATGGACCTGATCGCCTTCAGGGGTTCGCGCATAGATTTGCGCCAGGCCGTGGCCGAACAGGTGCTGCTGGCGTTTCCCATAAAACCGCTCTGCAACCGGCGATGCAAGGGGTTGTGCCCGCGCTGCGGCATGAACCTGAACAACGGCCCCTGCGACTGCCCGCCCCGGGAGCCGGCAGGGCCCCTGGCCGGGCTGAAGGTGCTGCTGTCCGGAGGCAGATCCGACTAGGAGGTAAATATGTTGTTGTCCGATCCCCGTAGAGAAACAGGCCGTTGTTGGCCGGCTGCCCTGATTTTCACCCTGTTTGCCGCCTTCCTCGTCCTGACCGCCGGCGGTTGCAGCCACAGGCACATGCGTATCGATGCCCGTTTCGACCGCCTGAACGGATTGCAGGAGCAGGATCTGGTCTATTTTGCCGGCAGGGAAGTGGGCAAAGTCGAGGATATCGACCCGGCCGGAAACAGCGGCTACCTCGTCCATCTGGTTCTGGACAAGGACCTGGATAAACTTCCGGAAAAGTTCAAATGCCTGGACCTGGCGGACGATCCCGGCCGGACGGGCCGCAAGGGAATCATCATCAGGCCCGGGTCGGAAGGACAGTACGTTCTGAAGGACGGGGCGGTGGTCGACGGCGGCTGCGGTTACGGAGTCTGGGCCGACAAGCTTCAGAAGCAGGTGGAGGAGGGCCTTCAGGTGTTGCACGATTTGGCCCGCCAGGCCGCCGAGGGCCTTGGCGCCATGACCAAAAGCGAGCGTTACAAGCAGCTGCAGAAAGACCTGAAGGATCTGGCGAAGCAGATCGGCGAGGCTGCCGGCATGGCGCGGGACACCGTGGTGGAAAAGGTCATTCCCGACCTTGAAAGACGACTCAAGGAACTCAAGGAAAGGCTGAAGCAGTACGGCGAGCAGGAAAAAATCAGACCGCTGGAAGAACAGCTGGAAAAGATCAAGAAAATTTGAAGTGGATTGAAACCCCGGTTGGGAGCAGTTTGCCATGTCTATCCGCTTGCTGGCCAAGGACCTGTACCGCCTGCACCGCGAAGTCGAGAAGCTGGAAAAGCAGCTCCAGCAGGCGGCCCCGGAAAAAAAGGCCGCGCTTGAAGAACGCCTGAGGCGGGCCAGGGCCGAAAAAGAAGAACTGCGCAGGATTCTGGACGGACAGCTCGACCGCCGGTCCCGCCCGGTTCCCTGAAGGTTCTGCTACGGTTTGAACGCCGAAACTGCAAAGACAGGCAGCTTGTGACAGGTTCGCAAACGGTCCGGCAGAGCCGTCACTTTTTGAAAAACATGTAGGCGGCCAGTGCGACCAGGATGACGGCGAAGATCTTTCTGAAACTCGCCGTCGATACATTTTCCACCAGCCGGGCCCCCGCCTGGGCGCCCAGGATGCCTCCCAGGCCCAGCATGATTCCGGCCCGGTAGTCGACGTTGGCCAGCTTGCCGTGGGCCAGCAGGGCCGAAAAAGAGATGATCATTATTGCCAGAAAAGAGGTGCCCACGGCTTTCTGGGCGGTGTAGCCCGCCAGCAGCAGCAGGGGCACCATCAGAAATCCTCCCCCCAGTCCGGAAAAGGAGGCCCCCAGGCCCACGACGATTCCCGCCGGTATCAAAAGCAGCATGGTGGTATGGCCGGCCATGGATCTGAACCTTCTTTCATTTTTCCGGCTTGCGTTTCAAAAGAGCCTGGCAGACTTCGGCAAGGCGCCTGAAGATAGCTTCGTCTCCTGCCCGGTCGGGGTGATGCTTCAGAGCCGGCTGCGGTAACATTGTCCGCCGTGGTAACCGTGGCGGATGCCGTAGCCTGTGCGTCCGTTTTCATTTGGGCGGGCAAGGTACATCGACTGATTTTCCGGGGTCCCGGCAGGTGGGAAAAACGGCGCAATCCGGCCTGCTTCATGGCCCGGCCGGGTGCTCCGGGGAGCTGGCGGCCGTCCGGGGCCGTGGAAACAATCAGTGGTTGGAGGTCGAACCCCCTCCGCCACCGCCGCCTCCTCCGCCGCCGGCGAGGGCCGCCAGACCGCCGATGAGAAGCAGCCCGGCAGCCAGCTTGGTGGTGGAAATACCGCTTCCTTTGGCGGCGGTCGCCTTGCCGGCGGTTCCGGCAGAGGCCGCGATACCCTTGGGTACCGGTTTGGCGGGTTTCAGGGCGGTTCCCGACGCCGGTTTACCGGGTGCCGGGGCGGCGGCTCCAACACCGCCTTTTTTCCCGGGGGCTGCCACTGCGGGGCCGGCCACGGCGCCTCCGCCGCCCTTGGGTGAGGCGGCTGCGGCGCCTGAGGCGGCCGCCGGCTGGGCATGCGCAGTTCCGGTCAGGGGCAACGCCGCCACCGTTGCCGACAGCAGCAGGATGCCCAGCGACAGAAACAAGTCTTTGATCTGCAGATAATAATTTTTCATTTTAGGCCCGTCCCGTTTTTTCTCTAAAATGGCATATTTTTCACATTGAAGCAAGCCGGGGCGGATGAAAGCCGGCTGGAACTCCGGGCGGCAGGCAGAAGGTGGCAGGTTATTTCCTAATATTTTCAATGTGCTGTCTGAAAACGGCCGGTTGCAGATCGGAACCCGTATCGAAAACTTCCTGCCAGTGACAGACCACGGCGCCCACGTCGCGCGTCCAGGGGCTCAGGCGGTAGTCAAGCATCGTCCGGCTGGGACGGTCGGTAAAAGTGCTCCACGGCACCCTGAGGTAGATTCCCTTGTCGTGGTAGCCCCGGTTGAAGCCGGTCAGGCGGCCGGTGTCGGTCAGGCTGTACCAGACACCGAACTCGGCTCCGGTATCGAAACGGCGTTTGATGTCGATCCGCAGGCCGGTGTCTCCGGCCAGGAAACGGCCGTACTGGACCTTGAAGGTAAGATCCAGGGGAAGATGGCGGTAATAGAGATTGGCGAGCAGGGTGTGGTTTTCCTGTTCCAGCAGCCCCAGCCGGGAATCAGGATCGCGCTTGCGGACCCAGTCGGCCTCTATTCCGAGGGCCAGGTTGCCGCCCGGCAGGAATCCAAGCAGTTCACCGCCTGCTCCGGCATACATCCTTTCCAGGTAGCCGGCTGAAATGCGGCCGAATATTTCCGGGGACAAACTGAAGAACTGGTCTGCCATCAGCCGGTCCACGGAAGCGCTGGAGCCCATGTATTTCCAGGAATCCGACCGGACGGCGTCTTCCGGCGGTATATTCGAAGATTTGATTTGGCTGTAAAGCGGCAGGCCGCAACGGAAGGTGAAGGCCGTTCCCGGCAGGGGCCGCAGCGTTACCCGGGGTTTGACCGCCAGGCGGTACTTGAAGGCTCCCGACGGATCGTTGAAAAAGGATTCTATGGCCGGATCTATCCCGAATTCAAGGAAATCCCTGATACTCGACGCACAGCGGGCGGCATGGGAATCCGGCGCCAGCCTGGCCGGAGTGACTTCCAGCCGCCGGCTGAATTCATCCCGGTCCATTTTTCCCATCAGGTAAGATTTCAGGTCGGCCGCTCTTGCCGATACCTGCAGCCAGCGCAGGCGGCGGCGTTTCAGGATCACGGTCAGGTATTCGGTTTCCGGCGGGCAGTTGTGCAGCATCAGCCGCATGGCCCGGCCCACGGCCTTGGGATCGTCCAGGTAGCGTGTGTTTTCAAACTCGGCCACCAGCCCGGAGTTGCGGCGGTACACGGTGACATCCCGGAATCCAAGGCCGGCAATGGCCCGGCAGGTGGCGGCTGTCATGCGGCCCTCGTCCGTTTCCTTTTTGCGGCGGTCGAAGGCAAAATCCCAGGACGGGGGATCGGGACGGGGCGGCAGGAGCCTTTTGCCCAGGCCGAACTGCCAGTTGAGGCTGAAACCGACGGTGTCGCCTCTTTGCAGGCTGAGGCCAAGATCGATGCCCGGTACCGGCTGGCAGCGGATTCCCAGGTTGACCGGCCAGGATGCCCCCCGGGGGACCCCTCGCACCGCTTGAGGCTCATCCTCGTATTCAATCGGATTGTACTCGGCCAGCAGTTGCCAGTTGCGGCTCAGATTAAGGGCCAGCCCCGCCCAGACGCCCAGTTCGTCGAAAAGGGCCAGGTCGCCCTTCATTCTGCCGCGGCCGATTCCAAGGGTCAGGTCTAAAGGATAGAGCTGGCGGCCAAGAGCCAGATATTCGGCCCGGAACAATCTGGTGCCGTGAAAATCGTGCAGGCCGAGGGCCACCGCCGGCAGGTTCTTGCTTTCGGCGACAAGCTGGTACTTCAAATCGAATGCCTTGTCCTTGAAGGAGCCGTAGTCAGGCCCGAGGCCTCCGTCCAGATTGGTGATTTCCGTGTAACGGCCGCTCAGTTCGAGCCTCGGCAGGGGGGAGATGGCGAAAGTATACCATCTGTACGGGAGGGCCTGAGCGTAACCGAGACGCATGTGACCATCGTAAAGCACCCTGGCCGTGGGTATTTCGAGCAACCCGGTCCCGCCCCAGTTAGCCGGGCGGTCGAAAGGCCGGTCGGCCGCACGGCAGACGCCGCCCTGTAAAAATACGGCCGCAAGCGCCAGCACGAGCGCCAACAGGGGCCGGAACCGGTCCGGAGTCCTTCCGGCTCCGGGCCGCTTCCGGGGTACGGGCCGCGTCCGCTTCCGGGGGCAGTGAATGGTTCTGGTTCGCAATGTAAGCTCGTTGCCAAATTCAAGGTCGCATGCTAAGTAATTTCATGGCTTGCCAGGATAACAGGTAAGCATATGTAACCCATCGAACCGGGATTTGCAAATTCATGAGGGTCTCTTTCGGCGTGGAATCAGGATGGTGGAGAAAGCTGGCTGTCGCCGCGGCCCTGCTCGCGGCCTCGGTCATGACCGGAGGCTGCCTGGCCGATAACGTCACCCGGGATCTGGGTCTTTACGTCAACCGGGACGTCAATTCGATCGCCGGCCTTGAACAGGGGTGCCTGGAGCGTTACCGTTGCGTGAGCGGGCAAAACTATAAGAATGACGATACCCTCTACAGGGTGCTGAAAGGTGAGATCCTGCCGGTCTACAGCAGCTTTTGCGGCCTGGCCTTCCGGATAGAACCGCAAACCGAGGCTGTCAGGCGGCTTCATTCTTATTACCTGGAAGCGGCCCATTACCGGTTACAGGGTTTCAGGACTGTGGTTCTGGCAATCGAGAGCGGGGACCCCGACCTGATCAGGGTCGCCAACGAAAATTTCACGAAGGCATCCCGGGCCGCGGCCAAATGGCGTTCGAGAGTCGACGGGATGGCAGAGCTTCACGGGATTACTTTCGGAACGAACTAGGGGGGACCAGGCCGGTGTTTGCGGTTCAATCCGGCCCATCGTTCCCGCAGAGAGCCCGTTCGGAGGACGGAAAGAGCTGTGCAAAGCGTCGATGCCAAAAAGGTGAAACTGTTTTTCCCGGTTTTACTGGCTTTCTGGATCGGAATCTGCCTGGCGGGGATTTCCCGGGCGGCCGACAACCAGACGGCAAGTAAGGTCAAAAAGGATACAGCCGCCACCATCGGCAGGGTGCTCAAGGAAACCGACCAAGCCATTCAGAAACGTTTTTTCCTGGAACTGGATATCGAGCGTCAGGTCTCACTGCTCAACCGGGCCGATGACCAGGATGCTTTGCGCATGTTCTCCTGGCTGGAGCCGGTTCAGCGCGGCCCTGTCTTTGCCGGGCTCGAACCCGACCGCCAGGCACGGCTTTTCGAACACCTGGATGAAACAGAACAGATCAAGCTGTTTGCCTCCCTGCAGGACGATTCCAAGCGGACTTTGCTCAACGCCATGGCCCCGGAGGCTCGCCGCAGGTGGCTTGCCCGCTACCCGGGGCTGAGCCTGCTGGTCGCCCCGTATGAAGAAGAACGGGAAGAACCGGCTGCCCTGAAGGACGGAGGGAAAAGCCGGGCCGCTGACCGGCCGTCCAGGCTGGAAAGGATAATGAGCGGCAGATTTCCCCCGGCCGTCGGACAGGGCTTGCGCCAGTTCGGGTACGATTTTTTCAGCGGACCGCCGGGCCGCTTCAGGTGCTGGGCCGATTTTCCGGTCGGCGACAGTTACGTCCTGGGGCCGGGCGACAGTTTCAGTGTCCACCTCTGGGGCAAGGTGGAACAGGTCTACAGCGTGGAGGTGGAACGCGACGGTACGATCTCGCTTCCCAGGGTAGGCCAGGTGGTGGTTGCGGGCCTGACTTTCGGCCAGGTCAAACAGCTTCTGCGCAGAAAATTTGGCGAGTATTATCCTGATTTTTCCATGGGCCTTACCATGCAGCGGCTCAGAACGATTCAGGTCTACGTCGTCGGAGCCGTTCACCAGCCGGGAGCCTACCCGCTGAGCAGCCTTTCCACCGTGATCCAGGCCCTTTACGCCGCCGGCGGCCCCACCAAAAACGGCAGCCTGCGGAAGATAAAGGTCAACCGTGACGGCCGGACGGTGGCAATCGCCGACCTGTATGCCTTCCTGATCGGTGGTGACAGGAGCGGCGACCTGCGCCTGCGCACCGGCGATACCGTCGTGGTTCCGGTCATCGGCCCGGTGGCGGGTGTTGCCGGAAATGTGCGCCGGCCCGCCATCTACGAGCTCAACGGCCCGGCCACCATCGGTCAGGTGCTGGAACTGGCAGGCGGGGTCATGGCCACCGGTCACCTGCACAACGTTGTCGTGGAAAGGGTTGAAGACAACCGCCGCCGCGTCGTCAAAAGTTTCAACCTGGCGGGCGGCAGGACCGCCGGCGGGGCGGACTACGGCATGGCCGTCCGGGATGGAGACCTGATCAGGGTTTACCCGGTCCATCGCCAGATGACCGATGTCGTTTTCCTGGAGGGCCACGTAAAATATCCGCGCGAATATCAGCTCAAGCCGGGAATGAGGGTCGCGGATCTGATCCGGGGCTATGACGACCTGTTGCCCGAGCCGTTTCTGGCCAGGGCCGACATCATCCGCCTGGTTCCCCCGGACCTTCATCCCAAGGTGATTTCCTTCGATCTGGGCCGGCTGCTCGAGGGCGATTCGCGACAGAACATCGAACTTTGGAACCTGGACCGGGTCATTGTCTACGCCTACCAGGAAAAAGCGCCGGTGGCCTGCGTAAGCATCCGGGGGGCCGTCCAGAAACCGGGCACCTACCGCCTTTACGACGGCATGCGCGTAAAGGACCTGATTTTCATGGCCGGCAACCTTTCGGCCAGGGCGTACCTGGAAGATGCCACCTTGTCCAGGATCGTTACCGGCAGGCAGCGGACCGAAACGGTGATAATGAAGTTTTCACCCTCCGGAGCCGTGGCCGGGGCTCCGGACGACAACCTTCTGCTGCGGCCAAACGATTCGGTGTTCATCAGACAGATTCCCAAGTACCGCGAGGCCCTTGAACGCAAGGTCACCCTGGAAGGAGAATTCAGGTTTCCGGGCGAATACTTTTTCACTGAAGGCGAAAGGATAAGCCACATAATCGACCGCGCCGGAGGATTCACCGAGGACGCCTACCTTTTCGGCGCCGTTTTCAAGCGCGAAGAGGTCAAGGCCGTCCAGGGACGCCTGGTCAAGGAATACATCAGCAAGCTGGAAGAAGAGGTGCTCACCCTGGCGGCCCAGTCCGCCCAGACCTCCATGGAGGAGGAAGAAACGGCCATAATCCTCAAGACCCTCAACGCCAAGCGCCAGTTGCTGGAAAAGATGCGCAGCGCCAAGCCCACCGGCCGCATGGTGGTCGACCTGCGGAAGGTGGTCCAGATGCCCAATTCGGATTTCGACCTCAAACTGCAGCCCGGCGACTGGCTGATCGTCAAGAAACGCCCCGATTACGTCAACGTGCTGGGTGAGGTTTACAACCAGACGGCCCTGCTGGTGGTGCCCGGCAAGAAGGTGGGATACTACCTGACAAAGGTGGGGGGAACCACCGATACGGCCGACGAAAAACAGATTTACCTGGTCAGGGCCGACGGCACGGTGATCAGCAAGCGCCAGGCCGGTTTTTTCGGCCTTTCCACCTGGGACAGCGAGAACGACCGCTGGCAGCTGGGAAGTTTCGAGGACCTGCGGGTCCATCCCGGGGACACCATCATCGTACCCAAGAAAGTCGAAAAATATCCGTGGCTAAGGGTTGTCAAGAGCGTAACCCAGATCATGTACCAGATTGCCGTTGCCGCCGGTGTGATCATAGTGGCCTATTGATCCTAACCTTTTACAATCATATATGTATTTAATCACTTTCACAATTGATGGATAAATTTTTTCCATAATTGTGAACTTATCCCCCCATTTTTAGGAAATATTTTTCTCGATTATAGCACACTATCTCCTTCCAATTCCTCCCGCAAATCATGTCCTGAAAGATTCTGTTCATAATATTACCTTGTAAATCAAATAGATGTTGGTATCGGTCCATTGCCGTGCACCTTGATGGTACGCTCTTTGCTCATAAGCGACACAAGGAATTGAGGTGCCCATTTGGGGAAATTTGCTTCAGATGCATGGCAAATACAGCAGGATTAGACAGAATGAACAGTAAAAGCAGGATGTTATATCAGTGCACGACCTTGCCGGAGTTGATATTGCGTGCCTGCCGTGCATCAGAAAATCAAGATTTCCGTGGCTGCTGAGAGGCGGTTTCAGATCGGATTCGAGCAAAGACCCCCTGACCATGGCATGTGCGTAACACTGACAGTGAGCGGATGTTACTCACCAGGCGGAGCTATTTTTTAGTCAATAATCCAAAATTGCTAGATCCGGGCAGGAAAACGTGAAAAAACATTCAAGGAAACTCATCCAGAAATTGTTTGTCATCTTTATGGTGTTGTTTGCAGCGCCAGCTTTTGCCGCCGTCGGCAGTTCGTGTCCTGACGGTATTTTATCTTACTGGAAGCTTGACGACCCTGACTCGTCTCCGAGTTATGTCGACTATATCAGCGGATTCAACGGCGGCTGTGACGGAGGTTGTCCCAAGCGTTTAGCCGATGGTGACTCGGTCGTGGATGAGGCAAGGTCTTTTTCGGGCGGGGCCGGCATCCTGGTGCCGAGGCAGGCGGCCTTCGACTGGAGCGCGGACGCTTCCTTTTCCATTGAACTCTGGGTGAGGCGCAGCCCGAAAGAACTGAACAATGAAGAAGTGCTGATTGCCAGGACCGACGGCAGCCTCAGGTGGAGCGTCGCCCTGAATGATTCCGGAAAAATAGTCTTCGAACTGAAAGACAAAAACGGCTCCGGACCGGATAAAATCGTGGGACAGAAGACTGTCGCAACGACCCTGGCAGGTGTGGCCCGCTGGCACCACGTGGTGGCCGTGCGCGACGGAGAACAAAACAAGAACATCCTGTATGTCGACGGCGAAGAAGAAGGCTCGGCCGACTTCGACTATGCCGGCGGGTTTTCTTCCGACACGGCCGGCATAACCATGGGCTGGACAGATGCAGCGGACCAGGAACGCTTCAGCGGAGACCTGGACGAGATAGCAATTTACAGCCGGGCCCTGTCGGTGGAGGAAATCAGGGGGCATTACTTTCTGGCCAAGGGCTACTGCAGCCTCTACGATGCGAAGATAAAAATAATGCCTCTGGGCGATTCCATTACACAAGGTGTCTTTGATGGGGTGACTATTGGTAACAGTTATCGCAAAGATCTATATGCGGCTTTAAATGATTCTCTTTACTGGTTTGATTTTGTTGGCGGAAAACAAGACGGAGATTTTCCGGATAATGATCATGACGGTTGGGCTCAACAGACTTCATCTGATATAGCAAAAAAGATAGAATCGAATGATATAGATGTTAAGAGCGCAGATGTTATTTTGCTTCATATAGGTACAAACGATCCGCCGTCAAGCGATGTGTCAGGTGTGGTAGATATTCTGAACAATATAGATAGTGTCGATAAACGCAAGACGATTATTTTGGCCTATATTATTGACGATATAGAGGAAGATCATGCGCATGATTTGGATGTTGCTTCATTTAATGACGCATTGGAGAAAATGCTCTATGGAGATAAAGACTCTGGCATCCTTGGTAGAATCAATCTGGGTGATAAAATTATTGTTGTAGATATGTGGCATGGCGCTGGCCTTTCATACCATACTTGGGGTGATATGTTCAATGATCTGCATCCAAATATTTCTGGGTTTAAAAAAATGGCCGACCAGTGGTTTGTCAAGCTGAACGGTTTTCTGCCCATGTTCGAATTGCCGGAGATAACTTCTTCTCCGGTAACCAAGGCCACCAGGGGGAAAAAGTATCAGTACGACGTGCAGGCCACCGGCCAGCCAAGGCCCCTGTACAGGTTGCTGCAAAAGGCCGATGACACCATGACCATAGATCCCGCCAGCGGCCTTATTGAATGGACACCGGGCGCCGACAGCCAGTCCGGCAAGACCGTGAAGGTCGAAGCCTACATGCCGGAAGACAAGGGTAACACCGGCTGGGCAAACCGCAGCGATACCCAGGAATTCACCATAACCCTGAACAGCGCGCCGGTGGCCCGGCCGGAAAACTACGGGCCGGTGGAAGGCGGCAAGACCCTGACCGCCACCCAATGGGACGGTGTGCTGGCCAACGACAGCGATCCCGACGCGGACGACCAGTTGACGGCGATTCTTGTAAGCGATGTCTCCCACGGAACCCTGTCTCTCAACCAGGACGGCTCTTTCACCTATACCCACAACGGAGATGACGTAACAAAAGACACATTTACCTACAAGGCCAGCGACGGGCTCGATGAGTCCAACGTGGTGACCGTTACCTTCACCATCAATCCCGTCAGCACTGCAGGCTCGGCTTCTTCCTCTTCGGGCGGCGGAGGATGTTTCATAGGCTCTTGCGTAAATGGCGCGGGGGGAGAAACCGGGCTCGCGATGCTGGCGATCGCGGCATCCTGGACGGGCCTTTCTCTTTTGTTACGCAGAAGGCGGAAGCGGTAAAATATATCATGTGTAAACTGCACTTAACCTTAACCCTTATCATTGCCTGCTTTGATAAAGCCGGGAAAATCATTTAGGAGGGAAATCATGAGAAGAGAAACAACATTAATTACTACCTTGGTTCTGGCAGTAGTATTTGCCGCGGGCCTGGTAGGAACTATGGCGTCAACGGCAGGAGCGGCCTACCTGGTCGATCCGATCGCCCATTGGAAGCTCGAAGAGACTACAAAACCATATCTGGATTCGACCGCAAATGGTTACGACCTGGATTGCTCGGGTACTTGTCCTGTCCAGACGACCGGGATTGTCGGCAACGGTCAGTTCTTCGACAATAGCGGTTCAGGCTCCCTGCCTGCCCTGAGGGTTCCGGATGCAAAGACACCGGGAGCACTTTTCAACTGGGCCTGGAACCAGGATTTTTCCATCGAGTTGTGGTTCAAGCGTGCCCCGGACAGTACGACAGATTTTCCGGATGGTACCGAAGTATTCATCGGCCGCAACGATTCGAGCGGGACGACCAAGCTGCGTTGGTACGTCGGAATATACGAAGATGGTTCGCTGGAAGCCGTGTTCAAGGCCGTCGACGGTGCCGGCGCCGGTATTTTACTGACAACGCCCTCCGGCGAAGACTATGCCGATGACAAGTGGCATCACGTGGTGGTAGTGCGCCAGGCCCAGGAAGCCGGCACTGCGGACAAGATCGATATGTATGTGGACGGACAGTGGAAAGCCAGCATTTCACCAACTTATAACGATGGAAAAGGATTCAAGTCGGATACCGTCCAGTTGAGGATCGGTGAACTCGACCTCAGTCCTTATTACGAGTTCGGCGGCACCCTGGACGAAATAGCCCTTTACAGCCAGGCTCTGAGCCCGGCCGTAATCTATGGCCATTACCAGGCCGGACTGCAGGGCAAGGGCTATGACGAGTCGTTTGCCCCTGTCATCCTGCCCGGCGGTCCCTACAGCGGATACGTCGGTTATGTCTACACCCAGCAGGTGGTGGCTTCAGGCAATCCCCTGCCGGCTTTCAGCCTTGGAACCAATGCTCCTGCCGGAATGAGCATCGATTCGGCAAGCGGAGAGATCAACTGGACTCCCAACAGCCAGCAGACCGGGGCCAATGTGTTTACAGCCGTGGCCACCAACAGTGAAGGCCAGGATACCGAAGACTTCACCGTCAACGTCAGCGACCTGTGCTCCGATCCCACCATGGCTTACTGGAGACTGGAAGAAGAAACGGACCTCACCTTTGCTGACGCGGCCGGCGCAAAAGATGGTCAGACTCTCGCCGACAACCGTCCGGCAAGGGTAGACGGTGTTGTCGGATACGGCCAGCAGTTCGACGGAACCGATGACTATATCGCCGTTGCCAACGACGGCTCCGGAAGCGATGTTTTCGACTGGACCGGCAGCTTCACCATCCAGGCCTGGGTAAACCGTGCCGACGGGATAAGCGCCCTCGAGGTCGTTCTGGCCCGGGATGCCGGACCCGGAGAACTGCAGTGGTGGCTGGGAATACGGGACGATGACGCTGCTCAGATCCACCTGCGCGACAGTGACGGAGTGGTTGTCGATGCTACCAGTTCAACCGACGTGGCCGACGGTCAGTGGCACCTGCTGACAGCCGTTTACGATGCCGACGGCAAAACCGTCAAACTCTACGTCGACGGTTCTTTGGAAGCATCTGCCGCGGCCGCATTTACCGGCACTTTCGCTGCCGCCAACGCGAGCCCCGTTGTCATGGGCAACCTCAAAGCTGGCGATTCATACTCGTTTGCCGGTTCCATGGACGAAGTGTTGCTGATCGGCGAGGCCCTGTCCGAGGATATGATCTCTCAGTTCAAGGATCGCGGAGAGATAGACAATAAGGGTTATTGCAACGCCGCTCCTGTCATCACCACCACCGCCCCCGACACCGCCAAGGTGGGCGTAGAGTACACCTACAGCCCGGCGGCAAGCGACCCGGACGGCGACACCCTGAGCTGGTCTCTTGTAAATGAACCCGGTGGCATGACCATCAACGGCAGCACCGGTGCCATCAGCTGGACTCCTGCCGATACCACCACGGCCAATTTCACCCTGGTGGTAAACGACGGGTTCGGCGGCCAGGATACCGAAAGCATCACTATCACTGTGAGCTCCGCCAACCAGGCGCCTGTCATCAACGGCCAGAAGCAGACTGTGACCACCAAGGAAAACACAGCCGTGACCCTGACCATTGGCATGCTGGATGTCACCGATCCCGACACGCCGGCCGACCAGCTGACCCTGATCGTGCTGCCAGGTACCAACTACAGCAAGAGCGGCAACACCATTACCCCCGATGCAGGGTTCACCGGTGATCTTACCGTTCCCGTCCGGGTAAGTGACGGTACCAACCAGAGCGATGTGTTCAACATGACGGTGACGGTCACCAAGAACGAACAGACCCCCAGCAGCACCCCGAGTTCCGGTGGCAGCGGCGGAGGCGGCGGATGTTTCATCGTTACCTCTGCCGGCAGCGGTGGCGAGAATGTCATGCTGGCGCTGTCCATGGCCCTGCTGGCCCTGTTTGCGGGAGCCGGCTTTGCCGCCCGTCGCGGTGGAGACAAGTAAGTGAAAAAGAACTGTTAGAAAACCAGTACGCAGACGGTTTCCGGGAGGCGGAAGAAGCCGCCTTCCGGAAACCAAACAACATTCTTTTGAAAAGCTGAAATCAAATTCAGCTGATTTTATGACAGCCGAAAAGGTTTGAAAATGAAAGCAGTAATTCTGGCCGGAGGATTCGGCACCCGCCTGTCGGAGGAAACGGGCATCAAACCCAAGCCGATGGTCGAAATCGGCGACAGGCCCATCCTCTGGCACATCATGAAGATATATTCAGCCCACGGAATCAACGATTTCGTAATCTGTCTGGGTTACAAGGGACACGTCATCAAGCAGTACTTTGCAAACTACACCCTGTTCAAGTCCGATGTCACCTTCGATTTCAAGGCCAACAGCATGGAGCTGCACCGCAACGGAACCGAACCCTGGAAAGTTACCCTGGTGGATACGGGAATGGCCTCCATGACAGGCGGGAGGATCAAGCGGGTCCGCAAGTACGTCGGCGACGAAACATTCTGCATGACCTATGGCGACGGCGTGTCGGACCTGGACATCGGCGCCCTGGTTGAATTTCACAGGTCCCAGGACACCCTTGCCACCCTTACGGCCGTAAAGCCGCCGGGACGCTTCGGGGCCTTTAATCTCGGAAGCGAGCAGACCCGGATAGAATCTTTCAAGGAAAAACCCCAGGGCGACGGCGCCTGGATAAACGGCGGTTTTTTCGTCCTGGAGCCGGAAGTGTTTGAATACATCGACGGAGATTCCACGGTCTGGGAACGCGAGCCCATGGAAAGACTGGCCCGGCAAGGCCAGCTGGCCGCCTTCCGTCATCACGGCTTCTGGCATCCCATGGATACCCTGCGCGACAAGATGACCCTGGAAAAGATGTGGGAACAGGGAGAGGCTCCCTGGAAAAAATGGTAAGGAAGGAAAGAGATCATGAGAGTTCTTATAACCGGAAACATGGGTTATGTCGGCCCCCGCACGGTACGTTATCTGAAAACGCAGGATGAAAGCATCGAGATCATCGGGCTCGACATGGGATTTTTCTCTTCCTGCCTTACGGGCGGCCAGGTAATCCCGGAGACCATGGTGGACCTGCAGTACTTCGGCGACGTCCGTTCCGCCGGTTCCGACTTGCTCGAAGGTGTCGACGCCGTTGTTCACCTGGCGGCCGTTTCCAACGACCCCATGGGCAGCAGGTTCGAAAAGGTCACCGATGCCATAAACCACCGTTCCAGTGTCCGGATTGCCCGCCTTGCCCGCGAAAAGGGCGTGAAGAATTACGTTTTCGCCTCTTCTTGCAGCATGTACGGGGCGGCCGACGACAGGCCCCGGGATGAGGATTCGCCTCTGAACCCCCTGACCGCCTACGCCCGGTCCAAGGTGGCTACCGAAGAAGGTATAAGGGATCTGGCAGACGATGACTTCACCGTGACCAGTCTGCGTTTTGCCACCGCCTGCGGGATGAGCGAAAGGTTGCGCCTGGACCTGGTGCTGAACGACTTTGTCGCTTCTGCCATTGCTACCGGCAAGATAGAAGTCCTCAGCGACGGCACTCCCTGGCGACCGCTCATCGATGTCAACGACATGGCCAGGGCCATTGATTGGGCAATCAGGCGAAAAAAGGAAAACGGCGGGGCTTTTCTCGCTGTCAACGTCGGTTCCGACAAGTGGAACTACCAGGTAAAAGACCTGGCCCGGGCCGTGTCGGAGGTTATCGCCGGCACCGAGGTGACCATAAACGAAAACGCCCAACCGGACAAACGCTCATACCAGGTGAGTTTCGCCAGATTCAGCCGGCTGGCTCCCGATCATCAGCCCCGCTACGACCTGGAAACCACCATCAGGGAACTCCGGGATGGCCTGGAGGCCATCGGATTCAACGACCCCGATTTCCGGAACTCCGAACTGATCCGCCTCAGGAAGCTTACCCGTCTTATCGACAGCCGGGCCATAACCGAGGATCTGGAATGGCGCCGGCCGGCCTGAACATCGATTCAGCCGACTCGATGGCCGCGTAACCGAGAAATATATATAGACAAGGTGATAAAATGCAGTTTGCCGAGACGCAATTACAGGGAGCGTACGTTGTCAGCCTCGATAAATTCGAGGACGAAAGGGGATTTTTCGCCCGGGGCTGGTGCCACAAGGAGTTTTCCGAACAAGGTCTGAGACCGTGGATACTGCAGTCCAATATTTCATACAATCGCAACAAGGGCACCCTGAGGGGAATGCACTACCAGAAGGCGCCCTTTCAGGAGACCAAGCTGGTAAGGTGCGTCAGGGGAGCAATCTACGATGTCATCATCGACCTTCGACCCCATAGCCCTACCTTTAAGCAGTGGACAGGGGTTGAACTGACGGCCGGCAATTACAAGATGTTGTACGTTCCCGAAGATTTTGCGCACGGGTTCATAACCCTGGAAGACGATACGGAAGTAATTTACCACGTCTCCCAGTACTACAGACCTGACGCAGAGGCCGGCCTGCGCTGGAACGATCCGGCCTTCGCGATAAAGTGGCCCGAAAAGGTGGCCGTGATTTCAGAAAAAGATGCCAACTGGCCGGATTTCGGCCAATCCTGAAGCGGGGATTTAATACCATGATCATCATCGATACGGCGCTCCAGAAACTGGAAGCGGAAAACAGGCCCATCCGGGTGGCCATGATCGGCGCCGGCTTCATGGGCAGCGGAATAGCCCTGCAGATTACCCGCTATACACGGGGAATGAAGCTGGTTGTAATTGCCAACCGCAACGTGGACAAGGCTGTCGCTGCCTATGCCAAGGCAGGCGTGGAAAACCCCGTTGCCGTTGAGAACGCAGACCAGCTGTCGGGCGCCATAGCTTCCGGCAGGCCGGCAGTAACCGACAACGCCCCGGCCGTCTGCCGGGCAGAAGGTGTCGATGCCATCATCGAGGTGACCGGGGCAGTGGAATTCGGCGCCCGCGTCGCCCTGGAAGCCATAGAGAACAGAAAGCACGTGATTTTGATGAACGCCGAACTGGACGGCACCATCGGCCCGCTGCTCAAAAGGTATGCCGATGAAGCCGGGGTGGTGATAACCAACGCCGACGGAGACCAGCCCGGTGTGATAATGAACCTTTACCGGTTTGTAAGATCCATCGGCGCCAGGCCGGTGCTGTGCGGTAACATAAAGGGCCTGCACGATCCTTACCGCAACCCTGCCACCCAGGAAGGTTTTGCCAGAAAGTGGGGCCAGCAGCCCCACATGGTGACTTCGTTTGCCGACGGAACCAAGATTTCCTTCGAACAGGCCATCGTGGCCAATGCCACCGGCATGCGGGTGGCCCGCCGCGGCATGTTCGGCCCCACCGTGGATCCCGGCACCCATATCACGGAAGTGGCGTCGCTGTATCCGTTTGAAGAACTGGTTGAAGGCCCGGGCATCGTCGACTACGTGGTGGGCGCCGAACCGGGGCCGGGAGTCTTCGTGCTGGCGACCCACGACGATCCGGTCCAGAAGCATTATCTCAATCTCTACAAGCTTGGCGAAGGACCGCTTTACTGCTTTTATACCCCGTACCACCTGTGCCATTTCGAGGTTCCCAATACCGTGGCAAGGGCGGTGCTGTTCAACGATGCCGCCATCGCTCCCAAGGACCGGCCCTACGTGGATGTGGTCGCGGCGGCCAAGATCGACCTGAAGGCCGGCCAGGTGCTGGACGGTCTGGGCCATTACATGACTTACGGACTGTGTGAAAACAGCAATACGGTAATTGAGGAAAACCTGCTGCCCATAGGGCTGGCGGAAGGCTGCCGATTGCTCAGGGACATACCCAAAGACGAGGTTCTGACCTGCGCCGACGTGAAACTGCCCGAGGGGAGATTGTGCGACCGGCTGCGCCGGAAACAGAACGAGATGTTCTTCAGGAAATAGGCCGCCCAATTCCGATAATCAGCCGGGAGAGCGACTGACCGTTTCCCGGCGCAACTTTCTGGCCAAGCGGAATCGTGATCAGGAAATACGGATGGATAGAAAGGATTTTCGGCCGTTGCTTTCCGGGGCCCGGCGGAGAAAAGAAGATTCTTGTGTTCGGTGATTCGAATTCGGCCCGTAATTATCCCGGCAAAGAGGCAAGCTGGCCGGTGTTGCTCGAAAACATGGCCAAAGGCGGCCTGCATGTAATCAACGAAAGTATTGACGGGCGCACGACCGGTTTCGACAGCGGGCAACTAAATGGCCGGAAGTTTTTCAAGCAGATCCTGGATCTGTATCCTGCCGTCGATTCGGTGATATTTTTTCTGGGGACCAATGATTTCAAGACACAATACGGATCCGTCAGCCCGGAACAGACGGCAAGCAACATCATGGAAATGATTGAATCAATGCAAGCCCGGAACAGACAGATCAAAAGGATATTGCTCACTCCGCCGCCGGTGGCGCCCAATGGGAACATGACGGAAGACGCCGCCGTCAAAGTTGCTGAACTGGCCAGCCTGCTCCACCAGGTGGGCGTGAAAAACAAAGCCCCGGTGTTGGACCTGTATTCTAAACTCAAACCGGCCAGACACCTGGCCGACGACGGCGTACATCTTAACGGAAAAGGCCGCAAGGTGGTTGCTTCACTTGTATACCGGCATCTCTGTAAGGCCTTTACTCCTTGAAGGGACAATAAACCCAAATGACTTTTCTGATACCCAACATGATGCAGGAAGTGGCTGAGAAAAAGAACGAGCCCAGTATAGTGATCAAGCCGAAATCCGGATGGAGCCTTCCGGATTTCAAGGAATTGAAGGAATACCGGGATCTTTTCTATTTCCTGGTCTGGCGGGACATCAAGGTCCTTTATGCCCAGACGATTCTGGGTATGGCCTGGGCGGTCCTTCTGCCGACGATTCAGATAATCATCTTCACGATAGTTTTCGGCAAAGTCGCCCGTATTCCGACCGAAGGCATCCCCTACGTGCTGTTTGCCACCGTGGCGATAATACCCTGGACGTACATGTCCCAGGCCATGAGCCAGTCGAGCATGAGCCTGGTCCAGAACCAGAGTATCCTGGGCAAAATCTACTTTCCCAGGCTGATATTCCCGATCACGCCCGTTCTTTCAAAGCTGGTGGATTTTTCTATTTCGGTGGTGCTGGTTCTGGCGGTGATGATCTACTACAGGGTTGCCCCCAGCATCAATATTCTCTTTTTCCCGGTCCTGGTCATTTACATGATGGCCATAGCGGCCGGAACGGGAATGAGCCTTTCGGCTTTGGCCATCCGTTTCAGGGACGTCAAGCACGCCCTGCCGTTTGTCATCAGGATGTTGATGTATACCGCCCCGATTGTCTACTCGGCGGCATCGATTCCTGAGAAATACCGCCTGCTTTACTCGTTCAACCCTCTTGTGGGCGTTATCGAGGGTTACCGCTCGTGCCTGCTGGGCCTTCCGTTCAAATGGGAGTTTATCCTGCCGGGAATGGTCACCACCATAGTGCTTCTGTTTGTCGGCATGATGTATTTCCAGAAGATGGAACGAACATTTGTGGACGTAATCTAAACGCATTGGATAAATTGAAAATGAACAACCAGGATCTTGCCATCGAGGCCCGTAATTTGTCGAAGATATACCGCATCGGGCTGGAAGAGGAACAACACGACAGCCTTTTGACATCCCTGACGGCCTTCGTGAAGAGTCCGCTGAAAAACTATCGCAAGTACCGCTCCCTTTATAAATTCGAAAAGAAAGACATGGAAGCCGGACAGGACGGCAACAGCGACATAATCTGGGCCCTGAGGGATATTTCATTCGATGTCAGGCGCGGGGAGGTGCTCGGGATCATCGGCAGCAACGGAGCCGGCAAATCGACCTTGTTGAAGATACTGTCGCGGATCACGCCTCCCACAAGCGGCAGCGCCAAAATCTACGGCCGGGTATCGAGCCTCCTTGAGGTCGGTACCGGTTTTCACCCGGAACTGACCGGAAGGGAGAATATCTTTCTAAACGGCACCATTCTTGGAATGAAGCACAATGAAGTCAAACGGAAATTCGGCCAGATAGTGGAATTTTCAGGTATCGGCAAATTCCTGGACACGCCTGTCAAGCGTTATTCGAGCGGCATGAGGGTGAGGCTGGCCTTTTCGGTGGCGGCTCACCTGGAGCCTGAAATACTGATAGTAGATGAGGTCCTGGCAGTCGGTGATGCCGAGTTTCAGAAGAAATGCCTGGGCAAAATGGAAAGCGTGACCAGGGAAGGCAGAACCGTGCTTTTTGTAAGCCACAATATGGGCGCCATCACCAGGCTTTGCCCAAATGCAATCCATCTGGAAAAGGGAATGGTGGTCCACAGCGGCGATTCCATTTCGGTTGTCAGGCAGTACCTGTCTTCGGGAAAAGCCACATCCGCCGAACGGGTCTGGGAAGACGACGAAGATGCTCCCGGCGGAGAGGTGGCCAGCCTGCAGGCCGTGCGGATCAAGGACAGCTCGGGCATGACGGTTGACAACATCGACATCGGTTCTCCCATCGGACTGGAGATGCGCTTCAGGGTGAAAAAGGACGGTTTCCTGCTGAATCCCCACTTTCATCTTTTCAACCAGTCCGGGGACCATATCTTCGTTACCATGGATCTCGATCCCCGCTGGAGAGGAAAGAGGCGACCCTGCGGAACTTACACCAGCACGGCCTGGATACCCGGCCATCTTCTCAACGAGGGCCGGCTTTTCGTGACCGCCGCCATGGGAACGCTCGAACCGCGGCTCAACCAGTATTACGTGAGGGACGCCGTTTCTTTCGAGGTGATCGACAATCTCCAGGGCGACGGGGCACGCGGCGACTGGACCGGCAAGATTGACGGCATCATAAGACCGCTTCTGAAATGGGAAACCGAATTTTCGAAAGAAAACCAGCCATGCGACCTGTAATGCCGTTTGCCGCAGAACCGATGACCGCAGACAACCTGCTGCAAAGAACCAAAAAGGTTTTACCTCCGGGCTTTAAAGCCATGCTGAGGCCATACAGGAACCGTCTCCGCGAGCAATGGGCGCGGGCCAGCGGAGTGTTGCCGGACTTTATCATTATCGGGGGGCAGAAATGCGGGACGACTTCTCTTTACAGGTACCTTGTCCAGCATCCCGATGTGTATACCGCCCTTCGCAAGGAAATAGGTTTTTTCAATGCCAGATTCGAGCACGACCTTGGATGGTACCGGTCCCATTTCCCCGGCAGGCTGGAGAAGTTCAGGGCTGAACGCATACGGGGGCAGCGGTTTTTGACCGGTGAGGCCGACCCGGCCTATATACTCGATCCTTTCGCCCTGAAGGCGATCAAAAAGACCGTGCCGGATGTCAAGATCATCATCCTGCTGCGCGATCCGATCGACCGGGCCTTTTCCCATTATCAGCATTCTTCGCGGATAGGAGTGGAGAAACTCGGTTTTGAAGAAGCCATAGCCGCGGAAGACCGGAGAATATCGGCCCAATGGCGGAAAATGATCCAGGGGCGGCCATATCACGGACTGACCATTTATCATTTTGCCTACCTGAGAACCGGGCACTACGGGGACCAGCTCGAAGAGGTCTACAGGGTTTTCAGCCCCGGGCAGGTCCTGGTCTTGCAGAGTGAAGCTTTTTTCGGCGACACCCAGCAGCAGTTCGAAAGGGTGCTGGAGTTCCTCGATCTTCCGGCGGCCCGGGTCGATATAGGGAAGAAACACAACCGGGGCAATTACAAGGCCCTCGATGGCAGGTTGCGCGACAGGCTGCGGAATTACTTCGAGCCGCAACTGGAAAAGATGCGCCTCTTTGCCGGTTCAATCAGATGGGATAGCTGAAGATCATGCGCAACGGTAGCTCCCGGGTAAAATTCAGTGTCGTCATCCCCTGTTACAACGGCGCCGATACCATAGGCAACCTGCTTGAATCCCTCAGTAAACAGGTTTGGGACAAGCCATGGGAAGTGATTGTCGCCGACAACCGCTCAACAGATGATTCCCGGGCGGTCATCGAAAGCTTCCGTGACAGGTTGCCAGGCCTCAGAGTTGTTGATGCCTTTGAACGCCAGGGCCAACCCTATGCCCTGAACACCGGGGTCAGGGCCTCCCGGGGCGAGTCGGTCGCTTTTTGCGACGTGGATGACGAGACCGGAGAAGGTTGGCTGGCGGCCATGGGAAACGCGCTGGAAAAACACGATTTCGTGGCGGCCAGGTTCGATTTCGAGAAACTCAATCCTGCCTGGACCATCAGGTACAGGCCCAATCCCCAGAAAGACGGGCTTCAGCAATACAAAAATCCGCCCTTTTTACCCCACGCCGGCGGAGGGAGCCTTGGAGTAAAGAGGTTCCTGTTCGATCTGGCAGGGGGCTTCGACGAAGATTTTCCGGCCCTGCACGATACCGATTTCTGCTGGAAGGCCCAGCTTGCGGGCTACGAGCTTCATTTCGTTCCCGAAGCGGTCATGCATATTCGCCTGCGGGATACCCTGGGCGGCCTTTTCAGGCAGGCGAGCTACTATGGGGAATACAACGTAAAGCTGTATACCAGGTATCGTTCCATGGGGATGCCGGAACTGTCATGGCGCGCGGGGGCCCGGCAATGGAAAAGGTTGCTTCGCAGGCTTCCCGGATTGAGACACGCTTCGGAGCGGCCGCAGGTAATCAGGAGTCTGGGGTGGCGTCTCGGCCGGCTCAAGGGCTGTATCAAATATCGCACGACAGCGTTGTAGAAAATTCTGGTTGCCGTTTAGGGCGCGGAAGGTGAACGGTATCGGCTGGCATAAACCAAAACGTCTATGGAATCGTCTGGTTGCAAAGTCACTGGGCACCGTCACCGGTGTTGAAACCGGTGCCGCGGCCGTCGCCCTGACTTTTGACGACGGCCCTGATCCTGACTCGACCGTCAGGCTGGCCGAAGCCCTGGAGAAACACGGAGCCCGGGGAACATTTTTCGTGGTGGGCCGGTCGGCCCGGCGTTACCCGGAGCTGCTCGAAAGGCTGGCCGGCGGCGGCCATGCCATCGGCAACCATTCCTGGGGCCACCGTTCTTTTCCGACTTTGAGCAGCAGGCAGAGACGGAAGCAGATAAGGCTGTGTGAAAAGGCAATTCGGCCTTACGGCAGCAAAATTTTCAGGCCCCCTTTCGGTCATCAGGATCTGCGCTCCCGGTTCGATCTTCTGCTTGCCGGCTACAAGGTAGTTACCTGGAGTTTTCTGGCCGAGGACTGGCTTGATCTTGATGCCGGCCGGATCCTCGCAAAGATTGAAGCCAAAATCAGGCCCGGTTCCATAATTCTTTTACATGACGCCCTTTTTGCATATCTCGACCGGAAATACACCGACAGGTCAGCGACAGTGGAAGCCGTGGAAGAACTGCTGGAACGCCGGGGCCGGAGCTATGACTTTGTCACCGTGCCGCAGCTGCTCGCAATGGGTAAGCCCCGCATGGTTGACTGGCGCAGGCTGCCCGACAGAAAATGGATGAAGAAGTTAAACCAGGCGGAAAACCGGCAACCTTTTTGACGGGACGTGATGGATATCTTCAGAAAATACTGGCCCAACCGCTGGCAGCGCTTTTTGCTCAGGCGCTGGACACTCTTTTGGTTGGGGCTTTCGGGCATGGGATTCAAGGGACGTCTGGCCGGTCGCCTGGCAACCATCTTCGTTCCGCCGTTCAAGGAGCGTATGCACCTTGCCAAGATGAACCCGCGGGGTTTTGTGGAGCCCTCGGCCCGTATCTGCCATTCTGATCTGAAGCTCGGCAAAAAATGTTTTATCGGTGAAAGGGTGGTTATCTACAACAGAAAACATGGCGGACCGGTGAGACTCGGAGACAACGTCTCCATCTACCAGGACGTGGTTCTGGAGACCGGCAGGTCCGGTTCGATAGTGATCGAAGAACGGGCCAGTGTCCATCCGGGTTGTTACCTCAGCGCGTTTGTCTCTTCCATCCATATCGGCAAAGGGGTTATGCTGGCCCCCCAGTGCGCTCTGTATTCCCATTCCCACGGGACCGGGCCGGACCGGCCCATACGGGAACAACCTCTGGTTTCAAAAGGGCCGATTGTAATCGAAGATGAAGCCTGGCTGGGAGTCAAGGCAGTCGTGCTTAGCGGGGTGACCGTAGGGGAAGGAGCGGTTGTGGCGGCCGGAGCAGTTGTCACCCGGGACGTTCCGGCAGGGGCCATCGTTGCAGGCAATCCGGCAAAAATCATCAGAATGAGATAGCAAGAATATAATAAAGAAGAATATATTGGCTTTCGATAATTGATAAAAAAAGAGATAACTATGCGAAAACCTGACTTTTTGTTGATAGGCGGTCAGAAGTGCGGAACAACGTGGGCCTGGAGAATGATAGAATCGCATCCCGGAACCGATCTTCCCGAAAAGAAAGAAATCCACTATTTCGGAGGTGTCGAAAATTATAAAAAAGGCAAACAATGGTATTACAGCCATTTCAGCAATATCGATAAAGATAAAGTTACAGGTGAAGCATCGACAACTTACCTGTATGACAGGATGCCTTTCTGGCACAATGACTCGAACAAAATAGAGTATGATGATGACCTGCCGTCAATACCGGAAATAGTGCGTTCGGAATTGCCGGATGTCAAAATCATTGCTATCCTGAGAAATCCGGTTGCGCGGGCAAAGTCTGCCTATTTGCACGTACTGAGAGTTGCGGCAAGAAATCATTTGGTAAGAGACGAAATGCTGAAAGTATGGTGGAGCCTGAAAAAGATAGCTCTGGACGCCCCCAAGACAAGGATCCTCGAATATGGTTTTTACCATAAACATCTGTCAGAGTGGTATCGTGTTTTTCCGAAAGAACAAATCAGGGTATACATCTATGAAGATGATTTGCTGCCAAACCCGATGATGGTTTTAAAGGATCTGTACGGTTTCCTTGATCTCGATAGCAGTCACGTTCCGGAGGATATAGTTAAAAAGTACAATATTTCCTGGGGAATAGCCAGTATTTTCCTGACCTATTTTTTACCCGGTGGTTTGAAAAGCAGGGGACACAACAAGATTACCAGGTTTCTGGACAATTCTGCGATTGCGAGCAAGGCGCTTGAATATCAGATCGATGATGACTTTCTCAAGATGCAATATGCTGAAGAAAAAGAAAAATTGGAACATCTGCTCGGCCGGCCGATTTCATGGGATTATTCATGAGGAAGAAAGAAATATGCTCATAAAGTCAGCAAAATGCCGGTTACGTCAGGCATTACAGAAGAACCATCATCCCGGACGAATCGTTTTCCCCGGCCATCTTGTTCAATTCGATAGTAAATTCAGGCAAACATTTTGCGCGTAAATTCGATCAGAGTGTGGACTCCGTAATTCTGGACAGGCTGGACATGAATGCCTCTCGTGAAGCATAAAACCGGTAAAGGAAGAATATGATGAACAACTTATTAAAAATTTTCAAACGAAAGAAATCTGAAAATAACAAACAAGTTGACTACAAAGAAAATCGGCTGCCAATGCCCAATGAGAATGTGTTAAGAGTATGTAAGAATATTCGTGGCGAGAACAAACCCGCTTCAATAATTATTCATGGCGTAATGAGAAGGTCAGGAACGAATTATGTGGGCGATTTATTAAACCTTCATCCGGATTTATGCGGCTTCCCGAACCAGATTTGGGAGGTGCCTTTTTTGAAGACGACAGGAAATCTGCTGGATGCTCAAAATGAATTCTTAAATGGCTACCACAGAAACCGGGAAAGAATAGGCGAGGGGGAATTTTTACCTCTTTTTGGAGCCTCCTTCATTGCCTACCTGTATTCATTTGTTCCCGAAGATAAAAGAATGCTTCTGAAAGTTCCAAGTGTGGAGTATATCGCATATTTCAAAAACGTATTTCCGTTTGAAAAGGCAATTGTTCTCCAAAGAGACGGCAGAGATGTCGTGGCTTCCACAATCAGGACCTGGCCAAACATGAATTTTCAGGATGTATGCTATTCATGGAAGACGGCCCAAGAAGAAATTATAAAGTTTATACACGATTCAAACTCAGAGCAAATATGCTTTTGCAAATTCGAAGATGCTGTTCAGGATGCGCAAAAATTTGTCAAGTCTGTGTTCCAAAAACTCAAAATTGACGATGATAGATTTCCGTATGATGAAATAGGTAATCTGCCGGTTAAGGGTTCGTCCGAGCTGAAAGTCGGTGGAAAGGTTACCTGGAAGGCGCAAGAAAGACCAAAGAACTTTAATCCGATAGGCAGATGGACAAACTGGAACAATCAACAGAAAAGAACTTTTAAAAATATTTGCGGAGAGACTCTAATTAAGGCCGGTTATGCAAAAGATATGAACTGGTAATGATATAGAGACCAATAACAGAGAAATAAATATGACACTAGTTACAATCGGCATTCCGACTTACAACCGCGCCCTCGGCTATTTCAGGGAAACCCTTGAAAGCGCACTGGCCCAGACGTATCCCGACATTGAAATAATAGTTGCCGACAACGGTTCGACCGACCACACGCCGGATCTGGTCGCGTCATATCAGGATAAGCGGATAAGGTACTTCCGGCAGGAAAGAAACATAGACCCCAATGACAATTTCAACTTTTGCCTCCGGCAGGCAAGGGGAGATTATTTCCTCCTGTTGCACGATGACGATCTGATCGACGACGATTTCGTCGCGACATGCATGGAAAAAGCGGCAGGCAATACCGCGGCAGGCATTATCCAGACGGGAACCAGGCTCATAGATCACAAGGGACGGGTACTTAACGAGAACCGAAACCTGCTGGAAGCAGACAGCACGTACGATTTTGTCAAAGGCTGGTTCGAAAACAAAACAGCTCTTTACCTTTGCAGCACGCTGTACAACACAAGGATGCTAAAAGAGATCGGAGGCTTCAGCTCACCGCACAATCTTTTCCAGGACGTGGTGGCCACGGTGAGGTTGGTGGGCCTTGGAGGCAGGCTGGGATGCAGGCCCGTCAAAGCTTCTTATCGCAGGCATGGCTCGAACCGGGGGGATTCGGTCAAGGTAATGCACTGGTGCCAAGACTGTGCTTTCCTCCTGGATCTCATCTGCCGGCTTTCGCCGGGCCACGAAGATGAAATCAGGCGGATCGGCAGCGTGTATTTCAGCCGCAAGTGCTACCGTAAAGCAACGGGGATTAAAAATCCCGTCCGGAGATTTATCACCTATTTCAGAATATACAGGTTTTTCGGAAATTCATGTTCCCCCCGCGAAATTGTCCGTACCAACGACTGGAAGGCGCTTAAAAATATTTTCAGCCGGTAACGGATGGTTCTCCGCAAAACGGAGGTGCTGAGAATGAATATTTTCATAGTGGGTTGGCAGGCCGCAGCGGAAGACTTTGACAGGGTCAAATCGGAATTTTCCAACATTCAAGGACTTTACCCGTCTCTGGACCCGGAAACAACCGTTTTTGAAAAAATCATGCCGGATGTTTTTTACGGAAGCCTCAGCCATGGGGCCGATGTTGCGGCGCCCAGGAAATACCTGCACCGGGATCAAAAAAATGTGGTCCTTTACGACGGCTGCCTTGTGGACATGCAGGATGGTTTCCCGGCCCACGATGCATCCCGGCTGGCAAAACACTGGGATGATCTTCCCCGGAGACTGGAAGGCCAGTTCGCCGCGGTAAAGATAAATCGAATCTCTGGCAAGCTCCAGGTAATGACCGACCCTTTGGGCACTTACCAGGTATACTATCTTAACCGGGGCTCTTGCTGGTTTGTCAGCAACAATCTGTACCTGCTTTGCCGATTTGCCGGAGAATCGGCGCTTGATCCTGATGGAGTGAGCCTTTTCCTGGCCACAAGCGGTTATGGCAAAGATTTTACGGTATTTGAAAATATCAAAGTCATCACCGCCGGACAGATCTGGAGATGGAGCAAGGGGCGGGCATATCCGGCAAAGCATTTTTATTGCAGGCCGGAAGAGTTTATTTTCCCCAAGAAAAAAACATTTTCGGAATCGCAGCTGTTGGATCTTGCCGAAACCCTTGCGCGGCCCTGCAAAATACTGGCCCGCTATTTCGGATCCCTGGAGGCGCCCATTACCGCGGGCAAGGATTCGCGGTTCATGACAGCCCTTCTGATGCACGAATCCATACCGGCACAATATTTCTCCGCCGGCGCACCGGGCCAGAATGACGTAAGGATAGGCAGACTGATTGCCAATCGTTTCGGCCTGCCGCACCGGGTAAAGGCCCATGATACGGCCCTGCTGTCATCCGGCTGGGATTTTCTGACCCGCAAATTCGTTACCCAGACAGACGGTTCAGTCAGTCTCGCCCACATAGCCAATATACTTGATCAGCCTGAACATATTGAAAATCTTGGCATTCACCTTTACGGTATCGGCGGGGAAAATGCCCGCAAAAGCATCGATGACCGGCAGTTTTACCTGCACCGGCCGACCCTTTCTTATTTGCAGGAATACATGTTCGGTCACATAGCCGGCAAGAAAAGACGCAACCTGCTCAAGCCGGTGGTTTACGAGCATGTAAGAAAGTACGCTTACGATGTAATAAAAAGATTCTGGGACTACGGATTCCCGCCGCTTGATGTGTTCAAGGCCCGCAGCGTATTTGAAAGATCCCCGCGCTGGTCGGGACCGAACTTCAAGCAGGTGATGATGAGTACCGATGTGTTTTCTCCCTTTTGCGTGCGGGCGTTCGCAGAGGCAGCTTTTCAGATTCATGCCCTGCGAAGGTATGCCGATTACCTGCACTACCGGTTGATAAAAACCCTGAACCCCGAACTGTGGGCCATCGAACTTACCGTGCCGTGGAAAACCCAGCATCCGCTGGCAACCATGGCGGGTTTTATTGTCCATCCTTTAAAGCAAAAACTGGCCATCCGTTCCAGGCTGCGGAAAATGCTGGGTAAGCAGAAGGCTTCACCCAAAGGGCTTGATCCCGGAACAAGGCGCTTTCAGCGTTCTTCATGGCTGCAAACCAACCTTGCCAGTGTGAGATCGTTCTGCCTCGACAACACCGCGTCTGAAATATGGGATTTTGTCGATCGGGAAGAATTCGAAAGACTTACTGCCGAAGGGCAGGACGAGGAAGTAATCCGCAAAAGGCACAAAGAGCTTTATGACACGTATACCATGTTCGTTTTCTCCGGCAAGGTGAAGGAGTCCGGTCAGGTCAAAAACGTTATTCCTTCCGAGCCGTTTGCCTCCGCTCAAGGGCAGGTGTCGTGAAGATAGCCTTTTTACTGGACCGGTTCCCCGCGCTCACCCAGACCTTCGTCCTCAACCAGATTGTGGGAGCAATAGACGCCGGCCACGATGTGGATATCTACGCCATGGGCAGGGGCAGCCTGGAGAAGGTTGACCGGAGGGTTTTCGAATACGGCCTGCAGGACAGGGTCCGCTACATAATGCAGGCCCCGTCCGGGTTGCCGGAACGCCTGGTCAGGTTTGCAGGACTGGCATTGAGATATGGCCGCAGAAAGCCCGGGCCGGTCGTCAAATCGCTGAACTGGATGCGTTTCGGCCGCCAGGCGGTTTCTTTGAAACTGTTTTTCAAGGTGGCCGCTTTTCTGGAAAACAGAGAGCGGTACGATATCATTCATTGCCAGTTCGGCATGCTCGGTATTGAGGCCCTTGCCATAAGGCGGACCGGCGCCGTCAAAGGCAAACTGGTTACATCTTTCAGAGGATACGACACCGAGAAGTATCTTCGCCGGAATCCCGGCGCTTATGACGAATTACTGGCAGAAGGCGACTTGTTCTTGCCTGTCTGTGACAGCTTCGCACAATGGCTGCGTGCCCATGGATGTCCGCCGGACAGGATAAGGGTGATTTATTCGGGCATTGACTGCGGGTTTTTTAAATTCAGGCCCCGCCGGAAGATGCCCGATGAGCCGGTACGCCTGCTGACCGTGGCCCGGCTGGTTCCCAAAAAGGGTGTGCGCTACGCCATAGAGGCCGTGGCCGGCCTTTTGGCCGAAGGCAAAGACCTTTCATATACAATTATAGGAGACGGCCCCCTCAGGGAAGAACTGGAAGATCTTGTCGAATCCCGGCGGCTGCGGGGAAGAATTGATCTGGCCGGCTGGAAAGACAGGCAGGAGGTGCTGCGGTACATGGAAAAGTCGCATATCATGATTACTCCCAGCCTGACAGCGGCCGACGGGGACTGCGAAGGAATTCCCAACGTCCTGAAAGAGGCCATGGCCATGGGGATGCCGGTAGTCGGCACGTACCACAGCGGCATTCCCGAACTTGTCCGGGACGGTGTTTGCGGACTGCTCGCAAAAGAGGGGGATGCGGCCGATCTTAAAAGGTGTATCGCCAGGCTTGTCAGTGAAGAGTCAAAATGGGAAGAATACGGTAAAAACGGACGCAGGATAATAGAGGAGCGTTTTGATAACAGGAAAGTCAACCAACAACTGCTTGAATCCTATTGCCGGCTTGTCCGGAAAGCAAAATCGATCGGCTGACGGTGAACGATCAATGAAAATTCTGTATATTTCGGACAGGCTGAATTCTCCGGACGGATCCGCCGTTCATGGCCGCGAATTCGTGGCGAGCGTAAAAAGAGCCGGGCACCAGGTAATAACGTATCCCGCTCTCAGGCCTGAACCGGACAGCCCTCCCCGGCCGGTGCCGGCCTCGGAAAAAAATCTTGTCTACTACCTGAAGAAAATAAACTGGCAGACATGCAAGTATTACCTGCGCAGGGCAAGCGGCCATGTTTCTGAAATCCTGAATGCATGGGAGGGTATTGCCGATTCGGCAAGGGATTATTACCGGCTTGCTGAAAGCATCCGGGCCAGCAGGCCTGACGCGATAATTTACCGTGTCAGGCTTTTTAATTTTGCGCCCTTCCGGGTAAGCCGCAAATACGGCATACCAGTTTTGTGCGAGGTCAATACACTCAAGTCCATCGAGGAGACAGTCGGGGGGACCGCCAAGGTGACGGCATTGACCAGGCTGGCGGAACGCCGTTACATAAAGGCTGCCGATGGCATATTTACCGTCACCTCAACGATTGCGAAGGAAATCGAAAAGTACGGACCATCCTGTAAGGTGGCGGTCATTCCCAACGGGGTGGATACAGACAAATTTGACCCGGCAAAATTCGACAGGCAGGAATCCCGGAAACGCCTCGGCCTGGAGAACAAAATCGTTTTGGGTTACGTCGGCTCATATAAAAAATGGCACGGTCTGGATACGTCCGTTGGCGTAATAGAAGCGCTGAACAGGAAAGACAGCCGGTATCACTTGTTGCTGATCGGAAGCGGCGCCTGCTACAATGAGATAGACCGGCTGATTGCCGGACGCAAATTAAATCATTGCGTGACGCGGATTTCAAATATCGCCCATGACAAGATTCCGGAACATCTGGCGGCCTTTGACTATGCATTGATGACCTATCCGCTGATGGATAAATTCTATTATTCTCCGCTGAAGATGTTTGAATACATGTCAATGGCGATCCCTGTCGTGGCGACAGGAATCGGCCAGATAAAAGAGATATTGACAGATGGCAAAAACGGAATCCTGGTCGGCAAGCCCACCGTGGATAATTTTGTTTCGGCAATAGACAGATATTCCGATGATAAAGAGGTTGTCGGATACAACGCCAGAAATTTAGCCGTTAATGAATACAGCTGGCTGGCCAATGCCGAAAAGATTATGAGCCTGTGCGGTGACATGCTGGTTGCCGGACGACTTCAGACAGTAGGATAAAGCGATTGAATATACTTCTGTTTACAAACAGTTTTTTGCCCCAGATAGGCGGACGCGAGATAGTAGTGCATTATCTGGCCAGAGAGTATTCCAGGATGGGCCATGACGTGAGAGTCGTAAAGCCGGGTGGATTCCGGCAGATGCGGAGCGAAGATTATCCTTATAAAGTTCACAGATTGCCGACACTGAAGGGATACTTTAATGATCAGGTATTTTTCGCCAACCTTTTGGCTGAGGCCACTCTATGGCCGACCGACATCATTCACGCCCACAGCACGTATCCCTGCGGGTATGCGGCCGCCAGGTTAAAAAAAATCAAAGATATTCCGCTGGTCATCACACCTCACGGTGTCGATATCCATGTGATTCCAAAGTTGAACTTCGGCTTACGCCTCGATCCTGTGAAAAATCGTAAGATACGCTATGCCATCGAAAAGGCTGAGGCCCTGACCGCAATCAGCAAGAGTGTGGCCGATTCGATTGCCGATGCAGGCGGTCGGAGGGAGAAAATTCACATGATCCCCAATGGAATCGATATCGAAAGATTCCAGAAGGCGGCTGATAAAACCGAGCTGTACGATTGGTTGGGGTTAAGACATGACGCCAAGATCATTTTGACCGTGGGCAATTACCACAAAAGAAAAGGCCAAGATTTCCTTGTCCGGGCAATGCCGGCGATATTGAAATCCAGTCCCCTCGCACGCCTGGTGATCGTGGGCAGGGGTACTCAAAAATTGATTCCGATTATCAAGGAACTGGGTCTCGAAGAAAAGGTGCTGCTGACAGGCACGCTGCCTTTCATGGTAAACGTCACGGATGGTGAAACTGACAGGCTGGCAGCTCTGTATAAGCATTGCCAATTATACGTTTCAGCCGGCATTGACAAAGAAGCAGAAGGGTTGTCATTGGCTTTGCTGGATGCTCTTGCGGCTGGAAAACCCATTGTGGCAACTGACATTTCAGGTAACCGGGATATAGTGGAAGATGGCAAAAACGGGCTGATTGTGGAACCGGAAAATGCACAAGCTATTGCTGCCGGGGTATTGGGGGTTTTGTCAGACAGGCAAAATATGGAAAAGTACGAAAAGAACAGCAGGCAAAAAGCAAAGTCTATGGAATGGTCGAATATTGCCCGGCAGTATTGCATGTTATACGAAAAATATTTGTAAGAGATGGATCACAATCCTATGTTCAAATTATTGTTCATGGCCAGGGACAAGTTCCCGCCGTTCCGGGTGGATATAACCGTTTTATTCGCCAGGGAGCTGAGGAAAAGAGGATATGAAATAGACTGGATTTTTCAGGCGCGCAAGGGGGCGTCCAAGAGCTTTACTGCCAGATGGGGCGGGGGGACTGCTTATGTTGGCGCCACACGCGATGCAGACAACATCATATCGAAGGCAATCAAAAACCTTTTGTGCTGGGCAAACGATTTCAGAATTTTCAATATATTGAAAAAGCGCCATTATGACGTTGTAGTTGTGCGGGATAAAATTTTTGGCGCCCTGCCGGCCATGGTTGCTGCCAGACTTCACGGATCCAAGTTTGTGCTCTGGTTATCCTATCCTTTTGTTGAAAACGATTTGTACCAGGTCCATAAACACATAGCGCCCTTTCCCCTGTTATACTTGGCAAGGGGCATGCTCGGCCAATTTGTGCTTTACAGACTTCTGTTTCCGTTTGCTGATCATGTATTTGTCCAAACAAAGTACATGAAGGAAAAAATAGCCGCTAAATACAATGTGCCAGCTGATTCTATGACGCCAGTTCCCATGGGGGTTTCCCTGGAATCTCTCCCAAAGCAGGCTGAAAAAAAGCAAGGCTTCACAACGAATATGGGAACCAAAGATATAGTCTATCTGGGCACCTTGATGAAAACCAGGAGGTTGGACTTTTTAATACGCGCCTTCGGTAAAGTGAAAGAAAAATGCAAAGATGCCAGGTTGATTCTGGTCGGAAGCTGGGTTGATCCGTCCGATGAGGAATTTCTGATGAATGAGATCGAAAAACTGAATTTATCGGATTCTGTTATTATTACCGGGCAGCTGGAGCAGAAAAAAGCATGGGAGATTGTCCGCCGGGCGGATGTATGCGTTTCGCCTATTTGTCCTTCTCCCATACTTGATTGTGGTTCACCAACCAAGATGATCGAGTATATGGCCCTTGGCAAGGCCGTGGTAGCAAACGACCATCCTGAGCAGAAAGAAATTCTGGAAGATTGCAAGGCCGGTCTGTGTGTCGCTTGGGATGAAAAAGAATTCGCGGAAGCAATGATTTTTCTGCTTAAAAATCCAGAAGAGGC